>Ga0209174_10000308_pt1 | contig 37450 bp, 29 predicted proteins | sample JI91814BDNA_FD_187505 | JGI IMG/M metagenome (GOLD analysis project Ga0209174, IMG submission 187505) | Wastewater effluent complex algal communities from Wisconsin, to seasonally profile nutrient transformation and Carbon sequestration -... | ecosystem: Engineered > WWTP > Effluent > Algae...
GAAACGCGCAAAGATAGGCGACCAAGTTCTTTCAAAAGACAGAGTCGTCGTAAATGGTCTAGTTATTGAGCCCAAGAAGAGAGATACATCGATTATCCTCGCCTACAATAAACCGGTTGGTGTGGTAAGCACTACGGAAGATAGCACCAAGGATAATATTCTAGAGCATGTAAAGCACAGTCAGCGGATATTTCCGATTGGTCGCTTGGACAAAGATTCACAGGGTCTTATATTTCTTACAAACGATGGAGACATTGTAAATAAAATTCTCAGGGCAGGGAATCGACACGAAAAAGAATATTTGGTTACTGTTGATAAGCCACTCACAGATCAATTCATTGATGCAATGGGAAAAGGGGTTCCAATTCTAGGCGAAGTTACAAAGAAATGCATTGTAAAAAAAGAATCCCCCTTTGTTTTTAGAATTATCTTAATTCAGGGACTCAACCGACAGATACGCCGTATGTGTGAATACTTCGGCTATCAAGTCACCAAGTTAGAGCGAATTCGCATAATGAATATTAGCCTAAAAGGAATTCCGGAAGGAGATTGGAGGGAACTCACCAAACAAGAACTAGAAGGAATTGCGAAGTTGATTGAAAATTCTAGCTCTGTTCCAACGAGTCACTCCAGTCGAAGCAAAAAAAACAAACCCCAAGTAACTCAGGTGGATAAGCCTGCGGGTAAGGGCAAACCATCCCCACCAAGACACGTCCTCTCTAAAGAAAAAAAATACGCCAATCCAAATGCAAATCGCTCTACACGAGCAAAAAGAAATGATCCCCGCAATACAACAGAGCGCCCAACAGCGAGTAGACGCGGTAAAAACAGAAAGCGTTAAACAATTGTCATCCCCGAAATTTTCAGTCGGGGATCTCAAGAAGTAAAGATTCCATATAAAATCTATCAAACTCTTCCACGTAATATTTAAGTTGATTGCAATGATATAGATAAGGATTTCTTCGACGCATGTCTTTTCCATTTCGAAAGTTTGAAGTAGCGAGCTTTTCTGTTGAACGAACGATAGACGATTCGTCTCTAACTAGGAAGCCTGATTTTATTGCTTTTGTAAGAAACTTCAAGAACAATGGAATTACCTTATCGGATAATAATTCTTTGGCGATAAAATACTGGTTCTTGGATTTTATTTTTTCTAAAAACTTATTTAATTTTTGAATTAGTTTTTCTTCTGAAATTCCAGTTCTCACATTTTCTCTGAATAGTATATAGGAGAAAAAATTTGCCTGTGTTATAACATAGCTATTCCCAAGCTTTGCTTTGATTTCTGCGGCAAGCGTATACTCATCAGCATCTTGCGGAAAACGAGAATATTCCCCAACACCAATATGAAGCACTGGTTTTGTTTCAGAAATATAATCATAGGTAAAATTAAAATAATTATACGAAGCATTTGCAATTCTCTGGAAGATAAGATAAGTTCCGCGCTTGATCGATTCAAGATTTCCATTCTCTGAAAATTTTCCTTCTGGAAACAAAAAGAGATTTCTTCCATTTAAAGCTCCATCAGCTAATTTGTCCCATTGCGAATCTACTATATCACGCAGTTCACCTTGCTTGAGTAATTTTCTAGCATCATCTCTAAATGCTCTTTTGACTCCGATTCCTCCAATGTAAACGAGTAGAATTTTTATAATTCGTGATTTGTCAATCATCCAGAGGATAAATCGTGTTAGTCCCTTTGGTGCAAATTCTTTTACAAGAAAGTCTGGCTCGATAATATCCTGTCGCATTGCGAAGCAAAATTTTGTTCTTACTTTTGGTATTTTAGAATACACATGAGCTAGTGCAACGATGTCAGTTTCTGCAACATGGTTTGCTAGAAGCGTAGTTGGATGAGGAGCTTCTACAAAGGGATGATCCTTTTTAAAGTAGAGGTAGACAGAGTGAAACATTAGATTTGTTGTATAGTAAACAATTCGAATTAAGAGCCTGTAGAGAAAAGTTTCTTGAGTTGAGTTTTCCACAAAGAGAAGTTTGCTTGCGATTAAAAATTTTGGCAATCATAAAAATAAAAGTATACCATCTTGCATTTTTCTGCTGAGACATATACTGTAGTCTTTACATAACAGGAGAGGGGATCACGATAGACACGATGTAAAGGTTTAAAAAATCGTGCAATAGAGTGTTGTAAGTGTTAACCGGGATTTCCTTTCCATTTCTTGCACGCAAAATTCTCATAGCACTAAAGCATTCTGTATCTCTCTCAATAGCATCAATTTCTCTTTCGTCAAATTTTTTATTGAATATGGATTTTAAGTTCTCTCTGACCAATTCTTTTATATAGAATCCAGACAGACTGCAAAAAGAACTGCTTCCAAATACGATTTCCCCATTGGCATTTGATATGATTAAATTCAAATTGCTAAACTTGAAAAGTTTAACGATCTCCGAAATTTCATTTTCTTTTTCCGAGTTTTTCGTTCTTGCGGATAATTCCAATTCGTCTTTCATTTCTAAGTTCATAGTGCCTTCCTTTTACTAAATTCATAATTGAGTATTGCCTTTGAGTGTTACTGTTTTATGACAATGAAATAAAGAATTTCCCATACCCATAGACCGGTTTGCGAGCTAGGTGTAAAAATTATAAATTGGTTCTTCGTCAAGATAAAAAAAGCATTTTAAGCTAGGAATTATTTTCAAGCAAATTCTTTTTATTTCAAAAAACCCCCATTGATTGCTAAGAAAAATAATTGACTCAGTTTTTAGATTAGGCTAACATAAGTAATCCGATTAACAAGGATTGAAAAGTTGACGGTAAAGGAAAGGAGATAGAACATATGCCAGAAGAAGATGATGACGAAGGTTTATTTGTAGTAGACCCGAAAATAGCGGAGAGATCAGCAAAAGAATTTGCAAGGTCAATTGAGACCGGTGAATTGTATAAAGAATTGAGGAAAAAAGGAACCGGTGAAGATGACGATCGGAATGACGGTAAAAAGAAAAATAAGTAAAAAACAATATCCTACCCAGTCAAAGGGCTAATCCACTATAGCCCTTCCTTATTTTCTCGTAATTTAAAAAACAGTATTGTCAAACTGAAAACAAGTGTGACTAAGTTTGATACAATGATTGGATAATCTGTTCTTAAAAATCCGTATGTCAGCCAGAGGCAGATGCCCGCATTTAAAAGTAGATACATATTGCGGGAGATATCTTCTGTTTTTTTTGTCATGATTACGCGTATTACTTGGGGCAAAAAAGAAAACGTAGTAAGGCTTGCAGCTGCAAATCCAATGATTGATTCTATTTCCATACAACCTTACTATTATAAAGACCTTTTTTAGCTAGCTCTTTATAAATGTCAAATGCTTCTTATACCAATTCCCAAAAGTAAATTCTGATTTAAAATTGAATACTCTTAGTTTGGGAATTGGGAATACCCCTCTTGCGAAAAATAGCGGAACTTATTTATGAGAAGTGGTATATAGTTCTAGGCACGACGCAATTTAAACTTTGTCCAGATATAAATTATAAGGACGCAGATAATCGCTATCATCCACTCTTTCGGTTCAGGCACAGTTCCGTGCTTGATTGAAAATGACTTTGAATTATCTGTTTGTGGGTTTGTCACTCCTAGATTCTTTTTATTTTTATGAGTATCAAATTTATCATAATCAGTTTCGTTTTCCATAACAATAAAAGATGTGGTTGGAGTAACAATGTTTCCAGTTTCAGCAAGCTGGAAAAGATTTGTTTCGGTAGCGTCTTTATTGGTAACAGAAAGGCGCTTTCCAAGAATGCGCATGATTTTCTTATAGAGCACAAGACGTGCAAGTAAGTCATTTTCAGTAATGTGGCTAATGGTAGATAGCTTCTTTAATTCAATTGTTATTTTTGAATTTGGAATCGAGTAGTTTTCGTCTGTTTGATCTGGAAGTTTAATTTTTCTAGAGAGAAGAGATTCTAAAAGATTGTCCCACGAATTAGGGATATCCTGTATTAGCTCATAATCCTTTAAACTATTAAAATAGGCAGATAATTCTCTATTGAGTGAATAAACATAAATATTCTTTTTATTCTTACTGAAAAACTCTCTGCTCTTATTAAAAAAGGAACTTCCTTTTAGCTCACTAAAGGGAATGGAGCTATCTTCTTTATTCGTGATGATTAGAATGTCCGTATCATTTGTAATCTTATAAAATGGAAATAAATTAAATTTAGGTAAAGCCTGTGATTCTATGAAGTCAAGATTTTCTTCTTTGTTTTTTGAATAAAACCATTCATTTGTTACCAGAATGATTTGTGATTTAAGCTCTATAGAGGATAATCGTGTGTAAATGCTTTTCCATTCTTTTTTGGATAAGGAGGAATTGATTAGAATATAAATTTTATCAGGATGAAAATCTTTTTCTTTCATCTTAAGTTCGTAAACATTAAGCTTAATATCGGAAAACGGGAATTCGCCACTAACCTTAGAAGATTTATTTATTGTCAATGACCACGGTTCTTTGTACTTACCATAAGCAAACCAATTTGAAAAAATTTCTTTCGGGTTACGTGAATTCATTTTCTCGAATGTATAGCCCTTACCGGAAAGATTAGGATCAAGATTTTCAAAAACATCTGATTTAATCTTGTGATTTGCTGAATCTAATAAAGGACCTTCAACTTTAAAACCTTCATAGTGTAATTGCTCATTTAGAACTTTCAAAGGACTGACAAAACCAATTTTAAAACTACGATAATTATGCCCGGCTACAGGAAATACTCTTACTCGAATTATATTGTCTTCCATCCAGGTAACATAAGAGGTATCTCTTCTTTCAGCACCTTCTAATGTGTTAAACGCTGTCTGTTCCTTTGATAGAAACGTTAGACGCGCTGGCTCTTCTTTTCCATTAATCCATAGGCTGAAATTTGTGCAGACGCTTCCTTCTGGAACTTTAAAAGTATAAATCGCTTCTTGTTGTCCTCGATTGGCTTCATTGTATACATTTATTTTCATTTCCGTGTAGGCGGTTCTTGATTCGGTATGAAGTTGGAGCCGAGTCTCTATATCTGTGGTAATCAGCGAGTTTCCGTTCCAGAGTCGATTCAGGCTAATATGCGTATACCCAAAAAGAAGTCTTAATAGATGTTCTCTATCTTCATTTGGGATTTCTACTTTTTTGGAAATATTAGAGACAATGAAGGCGAAAGGATCGAATAATTTGTCTGAGCCGAAGAGAGTAAATATAACCTCCCTGTTACTTGATTCAGGTTGTAAGTATAATTCGCTTACATGATTGACAGGAAGTTTCATTCCAAGGGATGCCCAGGCAGGAAAATCGTCGTCTATTAAACTTCGCTTTGAGTTTATGATTTTATTTTCAAGGAAATGATTGCGGATAATAAATTGTCCTCTATTCCATTCAGTATGAAACCATATGAAATAAATGGATGTAAAAATTAGAATGGCATAAGTCAAATACTTAGAAAATGTATATTGGAGATAATATTTATTATCCCGTAATTCTAATACAGTTCGATAGCACATTACCAAAAACGCGATACAAGCCATGAGTGGCGTATAGGGTAAGATTCCAATTCCCAAGAATAAAATGGTAATCCACCCGATGATCATAAAAGGAATCATGATAAGAATGAAACAAAAGGAAATTAAAAATCCTATGAATAGAATTGGTGGGAAAAACAAAAGTATCCACTTAGAGATTTTCTGATAGAAAATGGATGCAAATAAAGTTAAGAAAGTTAGCCAGAGAACGAATGTAGTCCGTGCCGTGAAAGAAGTAAATATTTCATTGTTTAAGAAAAATTTTTCTACAAGAAAAGCTACTGCACTAAAGAGGAGAGTAATGAGTATATATCCACGTAGTCGATTCTCAATGATTATTCTGAATAGAATAATCATTAAAAGAATAAAGACAATCCCGCCAGTCCCAAAGGCGAGAACGTTTAATGCATAAGAACCAAAGGAACTGATTAATTTTGCTAATAAGACTTCGATTAAACCTAAAAATAAAACAGAAAAAGTCCATACGGAAATCCATGCAAAGCGAGGTTTTACTGAACCTAGAATATTTATTTCCTTGGTAAAATATTTCTGGATCGCTTCTAACATAGATTTCATTTTATTCGCACACAGTTATTCATCAATCGCAAATTTATAACCTATATTCTATTCCGATAAATGTCATATCGTCTTCTTGTGGTAGGTTTCCGAGGAAGTCATCGACTTGTTGCACAACTGAATTTAAAGTTTCACTAACAGAATTATTTCCATGCTCTTTTAAAATGTTCCAAAGCTTTTCTTCTCCAAATTCATCACGGACATAATTGAATTCTTCAAAAATTCCATCTGAATATAAAAAGAGTTTATCACCCCGTGTAAATCGAAATTCATCTTGTCTATATTTTACATTTTCATTGATCCCAATTATTTTTCCAGTAGAAGTCAGCTTTTGAATATTACCGTGCTGAACTAAAATTTGAGGGGGATGACCTGCTGCGGCATATAACAATATGCCGCTAACTGGATCAATGTCAAGTAGGATACAAGTAAAAAAGGCATTGATGGATTGAAATTTTCTAAGAAACTCATTGTTTAAAATCCCAAGTAAATCACTCGGATCAGCGATATTTGCTTTTAGGCTTTCATATTCACTTTTAATTGCCATTGTGATCAATGCACCCTGGATACCATGTCCCGTTGCATCCGCGAGGAAAATACGTATTTTCCGCTCATTGACTTGTGTGATGTCAAAAAAATCTCCTCCCACTTCATCCATAGGGCTGTAAAAAGTTGAGATGTGCAAAGAATTAATTCTTTCAAGATTTTTAGGAAGAATGCTCTCTTGAATTTTCTTCGCAAGAGCCAAATCTTTTTTAATTTTTTGGAATGATTGATTTAACTCTCTCGTGATTTTCATTAAGTTTTCGTTTAGCGTATACTGTTGGTTTAGCGAAGCATCCAATTCTTTTGTTCTTTCGTTTACTCTTGATTCAAGACTTGCATAGAGTCTTGCATTTTCGATTGAAATGGCTGACTGGGAAGAAATCATCATGAGAAACTCAACACTGTCTTTTTTGAATGCATAAGAACTTAGATTATTTTCCAAATAAAAAATGCCGAATAAACTTTGTTTGTGAAAGATTGGAAAGCAAAGAATGGAACGTGAATTATTTTTTATAACATAAGGGTCTTTGGAGAATTGCTCACTCTCAATGGCGTCGTTTAATACAATGTATTCACTAAATCGAATTGTATAATTGATCACTGTAAGCGGTAAATTGCCATTTTCCAACGGTATAGATTGAAGAACGGATGTTTCATTTTTGCCAAAGGATGCTTCTGCTTCTATGAATAATTTGCCTTCTTTTTCTAAAATCAAAACTCCTCTTTCGGCACCTGCATTTTCAATCAATGTTTTAACGAGAGAGGCAAGGACTTTCTCGAGAAGTATTTCGCGAGAAATCGCCTCTGATACTTTTATCATCGTGGCTAGATTGAAAGATTCTGTATCACCTCTTTGCGTGATTACGGATGCTGTGCTTTCTGTTTCGCTCGGCTTATCTTCTTCGTAAATGGTTTCAACAATTCCGGGATAGAGTCTTTCAAATTGCTTCACCTTCGCCATTGCCCCCCAGATATGGTAGTAATAGAGCGCAGAGTTTAAATATGATTTTGCGAGGTTTGGTTTATTTACTCGCATAAAAAATTTTCCAGCAAGTTCATTGGCAAGAGCGATTTCTTGAAGGAAGTCCCCGTCTTTTGCTAGTTGAATGGATAATTCATAGTAGTCTATAGCTAATAACACATTATTTAGAACTCTATTTTTTTCGGCTTCTACTAGATGAAATTTATGCTGAAAGTTGGCGGGGCAGTGTTGCGACCATTTTTTCATTTTACGCTGATTGGAATTTACTGTTCTGAGATATTGTTTTCTCTTTAAGAAATTTACATTTGTGTATTCTTGGAGTAGGCAAAGTGACTGTAAGAATAATAGAACGGGAAAAATAGCGAGAGATCGTATTGTTTCGGAAAATCCAACAGCAATCTTTGCATCTTCTATTCCTTTGGCATATTTACCAAAATGAAAATTTAGAAATAAGCTATAAAAATGAAAATAAAAAGCGTTTCCTTTTAGAGATGCCTGATCTATGTCTTTTTCTTCCAGACTATTTTTGGATCGAGGTAGAATAGTAACTGGATTTTCCTTTGGATCCATGAGTCCAATCAGTGTTAGTTGAAAAACTTTTAATTGGTATTTTGAGTAGATATGGTTGTAATTTTCTAATGTCTTCACTCCATGGCTGAGTTCTTTTTCTAATGGAGAAAGTTCTTTTCCTACGAAAAAAGAATGAAAGGCATATTGTATTAGTCCGTAAAAAGCAAACTCTAAATCTCCCGTTTCCTGCCCACTTTTGTAACATTCCCATAATGGATCAATCGTGATTTTCAGATGATCCTTCCAGTGGCTAATAAAAGAATTCACCATATGCAAAATCTTAGTTTTATTTTTTATTCCACCTAAATCTTTATAGATGTTTAGAGCAAGCCTTCCAAACTCATATCCTTTATCCACTTCGCCTAACGTTCCGCAAAGGATTATTCCATACGCAGAAAAGGAGAAAGGGGTGTATGGAGTGTATCCGTATTTTAGGGAAAGATAAACATTTTCTAAAATGAGCAATGGTAATAAATTAGGAGAGGAAAAATAAGCTGCCGAACCAATAATGGATAGCAATCGCATAATCGAAGTTATTTTGGGATCAAATACTTGTTTATAATGAATTAATTCTCGAATATTTTTATTTCTAAGTGCAAATTTAACTTTTGCAAGACTTATTAAAACATGATATAATTTAGGTTTTTTCGGAAAATGAACATCTAGTTCATGTAGGAGGCTGATTGTGTTATCAATTGCCTGGGTTGGATTACCGGAAGTAATTAGAAATTTATTCTTAATTTCAAAGACTTTAGCTTTAACGATTAAATCGTTTGTTTCGCCTAACGCTCTATTTAAAAGCTGTTGCATTTCATTGATCTGATTACTAAGATAGGCACACTCTGCGGCTTCTATGTAGGCATTGATTTTTAATTCTTTCAATTCCAAACTCGAAGATGATTCTAAAAAATAAATTCCATTTATGAAATGTTTGTATGCTAGCTCATACGCAGCCGAGGCTTTCGCTTTTTTACCCGCATTTATATTTAGTTCAACAGGTTTGAATCTTGGAAATTCAGAAGGAAGAAAATCTCTACCTAAATTCAAATGGTTTGTAATTGAAAAGATTTGCTTATTTATTTCTAATTCAGTATATTCATTTAATAGAATCATTGCAATTTTTGCGTGCAATTGCATTTTATTTCTATCGCCTAATAATGAGTATGCGGCTGTTTGAACTTTTTCGTGTAAGAATCGGTAGGTAATTCCTGACACAATAATAAGTCCAGATGCGACTGCACCAATCAAAGATTCTTCTACTTCGAATTTTGTTTTCTCTGTTATCAGGCATAGAATATCACTTGTAAATTCATTTCCAAGGCATGCAGCAATTTGAATTAATTTTTCTGTATCTGGATGTAATAGTTTTAAATTGGAAGTCACAATATCGGCTAGGTTATCGCTGACCCTTAGATTTCGAATGGAATCTACATTCCATTTCCAAGTGTATCCACCTTCTTTTTTTTCAACTGGTTGTAAAAACTTTTCCGTGTATATAAATTTCAAAAATTCAGTAACAAAAAATGGATTTCCGTGAGTTTTAAACAGAATCAAATCGGAAAGTTCTTTGCATTTTTCTTTGGGATAATTTAAAGTTTCCGCTATTAAATTATTAATATCTTCTAGTTTTAAATTTCTAAGTTTAATGTTCTGGATTTCGGAGAATACTAGTTTCGCTTCTCTGATAAAGTTTTCTACGGGCGATTGAATATTTGCCTCATTCGTTTGATAAGCACAAATTAATAATATGTGTTTAGTATGCATAGTGTTGAGGAAAAAATACAATAATTGAAAAGACCTTGCGTCTGCCCATTGAAAGTTATCTAGGAATATTACAATCGGATGCCCGGTATCGGGTAACGATTGAACAAAATTTCGAAAAGATAAATGAAATCTATTAGCCATTTCCGCATCATCAATATCTGCAACAGGAGAAAGTTTTCCTGTAATAATTTCTAATTCTGGAATCACATTTGCTATGAGCTTTGCATTGTTTCCAAGACTTTGCAGAAATTTATCCTTGTAGTTTTGAATCTCTTCCATATTCGCCAAGAGAATTTGACGAATGAATTCTCTGAAGGCAGCAATAAAACCAGAATAGGGTATATCACGATTAGCCTCTTCATATTTTCCTGAAATCAAAAATCCATCTACACTCAAAACTTCTTTTCTTAATTCATGAACTAGTATGCCTTTACCTGTGCCAGCAGGTCCATTTACAAATATTAATTCACTTGATTCGTGAAGAATTCGCTTAAACGCATCAATCAGCGCCTTTTTTTCTTCTTCTCTGCCAAACAATTTAGCGGGTATTTGTAATTTACCTGAAAAGTCATTTCTTCCAATTTCAAGCAGGAAGGTATGCTCGGAGTTTTTTTGCTTTTCATATTCTAAAATTTTAGTGAGGTCATAGGCAATTCCATTTGCTGATTGATACCTTTTCTCTGGATCTTTTGCTAAGAGTCTGAGAATTAAATCAGAGAGTTTGGTTAGAACTTTTTCTTTATCCGGATAATATGTAATAGCCCGTTGAAAGGGGGACGTCGGTGATTTGGCTATATGAGAATGAATTACATCTAGAGTATCGCTTGATTCGAATGGAGTTTTTCCTGTCAATAATTCATAGAATGTAATACCAAGTGAATAAAAATCCGACCGATAATCAATAGGTCGATTCATTCGCCCTGTTTGCTCAGGGGAAATATAATGAATACTTCCTTCTAAAAAATCCACCGCTGTGTGCTCAATATTTTCTTTGCTATAGATGGAAGAAATTCCAAAGTCGATAATTTTTATTTTAAGAGTTTCTGGCTGAATCAAAATATTTAGGGGATTAATATCTTTGTGGATAATATTATTTTTATGAATTTGATTGATTATTAGAACAATTGATAAAAAGATTTCTAACAAAACTTGGAGACTAAGATTATTATTACTAATAAAAGATCTGAGCGGTATTCCGTCCATATCCTCAAATATAATCGTATACTGTGTTCCATTTTTTTTTAAGAAATATGATTTTAAAATTCCGTCAATTTGAAGCTTGGAAGTAATTTCAAATTCCTTTCTGTATGCGGCAATTTCTCTGTTAGTCGGAAAATTACTTCGGTGTGTTTTTAGAATAAAGGTAGACTTGGTATCATCGGATACTGCTCTATATATAATAGTATTTTGGTTTTCAAAAACCTTTTCTTTTATTGTAAAACCTTGGACGGAAATCATGGATTATTTTTTTGTCCAACTTCCCTTTGCGACTTCGTAGTATTCTCCCGTTTCTAAATTATTATAATTGGATAAAATAATTTTCTCTTTGAGTTTGTAAAAGTCTTCTTTAGGTTTGTCTGATTTTGTTAAAGATAGAATTCTTGTTTCATAAATTCTTACTCTAGAGTCATTGATTAATTTGGACACTTCTTCCAATCGTCTCTTTTTTTCGGAAGATGAAAATTCGTCAAGCGTAGACTTATCGAGAGTAACCGCTGGTTTTTGTAAAAGTCCATTGAGTCCCTCTCCGAGTAATCCTTTCGCCTTATAGGATTTTACCTCTGGAGCTAGATAAGCAATTACACTGAGTAGTGTATAATAATCCTTATCCTTAAATTCACTTTCTTCATAAAGAAGGGCGTCTTTTTTCCATTCATCTGAGCCTGAAGAAGAAGTCTTTATCGAAGAGATGAGCCATCCATCCTTCTCTAATTCTTTATCCTCACCGACCATTTGCTTTTCAGCAGCCGTTTGGGATTGCGTAAAGGTAATAGGAGGAGGTTTTAAATTTAAGAAACAGTTTATACTTAAAAGCATTAGCATTAGTAGGGTTGCTATAAATCTTTTATTCATATTTTGATACCTCCGATTGTGCTCGATTGAGGAAGTTGGCAAGTGGCATTCTCTCTTGTGAAATTTTATTATTGTCAATGCCCATAAAGACAGTAGAAAGAATTGACCGCTGAAATAAAATATCAGCGTAAACAAGTCCTTTTGATAATTCGACTTCAATTTTATTGATCTGCGAATAACTTCCAATTATCCCATCAGTGAGTAGATTCGGTGGGATCACAATTCGAATCGCACTTTTTCCAAAATCTTCTCCGATTTTAAAAACACTGAAGAATAAATTCAAATTTGCAATTGGATCTTTGAGATTTTTTCCTGAGAGGTTTATATCAGCTTTTATTTTTCCGTCTGCGATTTCTTTTCTAGATTTTGCAGGTAGAAGTTGTTTTAAGTCAATATCTTTAATCTGGATTGTAGCAGCATATTCCATTTCGTCTACATTTGCATTTCCAATGTTAAAAAGAATGTCTTTACCAAAAATGAATCCATCTAAGGTTGAAATCCGCAGGGCATTTACATTTAAAACATTTTCTTTGTAATCGAGTCTTGCGGCAAATCCTGGTTGCACTCCACTTTCTTGTAAGAATTTAAAAAGATCATTTTGAATATATGGATGCGTGCCGATTACATTTTGAATGGTGAAGTTTGGTGGTAGATTTTGTCCGTACGTGCTAATGTATTTGGATTTGTTGCCTTCTATTAAATTCTTTGTAGTCGTAATTTTCAGATTGTGCTCAAACGGAAAATCAAGATTAATCCTATTAATGTAGATTAGATTACATTGAGTATAATCATTTTCTTTGCACGCGCCTGAGTAAAAAACAAAATTAGTATCCTTAGATGCAAGCTTTCCTCTAGCTATATAATCTTTTAGAGACAAATTAATATTAATCGCTCCGTTCATTTTAATTCCACTTAAAATTTCAACTTGTTTCTCGGAATTGAGTGAAAGGGAAGCTGTAAGGGCTGGATAATAAGGACCGAGTGGTGGTTTTTCTTGATTAGCCCGTTTAATTAGATTTCCATTTGCATTTCCAGTTAGAACTCCGCCGAGTGCTGAAAAAGTGAATTTCGAAATTGTAATTTCCCCAGAAATATCTTTTGCGATTCTTACTGAGAAGTCAGATTTAAAATCGTTTATATTGATTCCTGGAAGCGTAATTTTAAAAGCTCCGTCAATAAGCATTGATTCTAACAAATCTTTGAAATGAATGTTACCATCAAGTGTAGGACGAGATCCGATTGTTTTTTTTAGTGGAGCGATTTGCTCTTTTAGACTCAAGGGGAGAATTGGAATGAGTCGATTTAAATCAGGAATTAATGAAAGTTTATCTACATAGACATCTAGCTTCGGATTCATGGATAGTTTTCCGTTGATGGAGAGTCCGAGTGCTTCTATGTATTCTTCATTCTTAATCTTAAGAGAAATATTTTTAATACTTGCTGATTGAAAGGAAAATTTTTCTCCAAGTGATATACCGGCTAATAAAGATAAGTCGATATTGTTTATTCCAGACTTACTGCCTTTGATTAGATAATCGAAGGAGTTAATCGACGCATTGACAGATGCACTCAAATCAGAAAATGTTTTCCCGTTTACAGCCGCTTTCCCTATTAGCCTTCCGCCTAGTCCGCTTACAAAATTTTTTAGATATAGGCTCTTTAAATTTAATAAAAGCTCTATTTTTTTCCCGTTGTCTATCTCAGCAGATAGATCAGCCATTAGTGTATTGTAAGATAAATCCGTTTTCAGATTTGCAGTTCGTAGGAGAGGCACAGGATTTTCCTTGGTTGGTTCTTCCTTTGTTACCAAATCAAGATTAGCCTCTGCGTTCAGATTTAGAAAAGGAACATTATGAGATGTATTATTTTGTTTGAAGAGAAGGTCTCTTACTTTTATGTCTGCTTTTGTTAATAGAGAATTCATTTTCCCATTTACTGAAATGGGGGCAAGTTCTAAGTTGCCTCTAAAGTCAAAGTTCGGAAGTCCTGGAATTTGTTTATAGATAGAGGCTACTGGCAATAATTCGATTTTAGATTTATAAATTTGAAGATCAAATTCTCTTTCATCTGTAATTGTTTTTGAAATCTTTCCATTTGCCCTTAGCCACTCATCTTTATCAAAAACAATTGCCAAATCGCTCAACTGAAGAATGTCATCTACAGGAATATAATTCATATCATAGGAAATGTTTAAACCAAACGGCGGCAACTTACGATTTTTCACAGTGAGTCCAATTTGATTTGAGCCTAGATTTAATTTTGAATGAAATTCTGGTGGATTTTTCTGTGAATCTAAATTAAGAACAAGTGAACTTGCAATTGGTTGATTGAGTTCATTGTGATTGTCTCTAAACAAAACTTGTAATTCCTGTGTTGGATTGAGCGAGATTTGAATTGTTTCAAAAATGGAAACGATGCTTGTGTTCAAAGGAATTTTTCTGAATCTTTTTGTTGCGACTAATAATTTTAAATGTAAATTTTTTTCTTCTGTCAAAAAGAACTTTTCGCCTTTTTCTTTTTCCATTCGAAAGCTTAAATCTTCAATGAAGAAATTTACGTATGCACTCACCGGCAAATAGAGATTTATCTCTTCTAACGGAGCTGTTTCTGTTGGCGGCTCTTCGGGCTTTGGTTTACCGGGAGGGAAGAGTGTGGCAACATTTAATTTGCCGCTCTTTTCTAAAATTTGTATGAATGGTTTTGTGAGAGAAATTTCTGATAGTTTTAATTTGCCAAAGAAAAGATAAGGGAGGTTGTATTGAAGTGCAAGCCTATCGCAAGATAGAATAATTTGATTGTCGAAGTCAGCACCCGATCGAATCGTAAGCGATTCGATTTCGATTCCGTAAAGAAGAGAAAACTGATTTACTTTGCCTTGATAGGAACCGGTAGAAAAATTTTGAAAGATATAAGTGAGGAGATAATTTCCTGTAACTTGATTGAATACGACGTTATAGAGTAGAGTTAGAAAGATTAGAAAAATTACTGACTTCTTTTTTAGAAAGCCAGTCAGCATTTTTAAATTTAAGAGTCTCACGGACGGTTTTTTTAGAAGTCAAAGGATTCCAATGCCTCATCTGCGGTTTTGAAAATCTCAAAGATGCTTGCTAGTTTTGTAATCTCCATCAAGTTCTCAATATCAGAATTCAGATTGGCAAATACCATTCTGCCTTTCAACCCATCTACATGCTTGTAGATATTTAAAAAAATACCCAGTCCGGCTGAATTGATAAAGGGAACCTTTTTTAGATCGATGATAAATTTGGGAGCTTTACCTTTCTTGATATACTCTTCAATTTTTTCACCCAATTCAAATTCGTTCCCTGCTTTGATAGGACCTTCGATTTTTATGATGTGGACATCGTTTTTTAAGACAACTTTTATTTTCATAACCCTAACTATTTAAATTAAGAGACAAGCTCTTTTACCTTATTCTTTGCCTACAGGCAATCAATTAAATTTGAACAGTTTACCTAGAGCAATGCAAAGTTAATGGCAGATTACTCGTTCTACTAAACTGAAAAAACCGTTTTGAATGAAATCAAAAATGAATTTTTTTTATTCAGAACGGTCTATAAATCGAATACAATTGATTTATATTCATAGAAGTAAAGTATTTTTTAAATTGATTGTCTTTTTTTATTCTCATTTCTAAATGACAGCAAGGGACAACAGTCAATTAAATGAAATCAAAAGTAAAAGAGGCTCTTCTATCTTTCGTAATTTTATTTAGTTTATTAATTCCATATTCTTTCACCGTATTTTCCGCGGATTTTGCGTTTGAAAATGATGTCTCTTTTTGCAATTCAGAATTAAAAGCAACTTTTTACAAAGCAAATGACTTTTTGTTTTCTGAATTTAACGACGATATGGAAGAGACGAGTCTTACTGAGTTATTCTCTTTTTCTTTTTATAGCAGGGAGGAATTTTTTTCTCTAGCACCTCGACAAAGTTTTTTACTCTTTCAGAAAATCCCATTCAAACTTCTAAGTATTCCTCCTCCATCCTTTTCTTGAAAAATCGATAGCAAAGAGTTAGTTGATTTGCTAGAAAATAACATTCTTTTCCCTTAAAATCAGCTATGTTTTTTTGAAATAATTTTTAAATATTCTTAAGGAATTAAACTATGAGCTTTTTACACATTTTGATTGGTTCATCTCTATTCTTACCCTTTTTTCTTGGATGGAAATTGGGCAAAGACTTTTTTGGACTAGACTTTCCAATATTCTTTGGTCTTTGCCTGCAAGCTTTCTTGGGAAATTTTATTCTTATATATGCTAAGTCCGATGAAAGCAAAGATAGACTAAAAGTAATGATCGGGTATTTGTTATTTTTTACCGGTCTCTCTGGCTCTTTTCTTGCTGGTAAAAGCATTTGGCTTCCTGTTTTTTGGGAAGTTTCAACACTGGGAGCTGTTCTACTTTATTTCGGACAGGGATTTCATGAGAAAGCGGTTAAAAGTGTTTTGGCGCTATTCTTAGCTAGCTGCACTTCTATGGTGTTTATTGCTTCTTGGGTTTTTCTACCGGAGGGTAAGGCTGGTTATGCGTTCTTAATGATAGGCTTATTAATCAAATCAGCTTTTTCTCTCGCTCATATATGGTATCCGGAAGCGCATATAGGCACTCCCTCTCACGCCTCTGCATCTTACTCGGGGCTAATGTTAAATCTCCCCTTGCTCTTATTTGTGAGATACGTTATGGGTTGGTGGAATGAAATTCCTTATAGTCATTTGCTGATTCCATTGGCGGGTGTGGGAGTTTTTATTGGTGGCTTGGCTTCATTTTTTAGCAAGGATGTAAAGAAGTCTCTTGCTTATAGCACAATCGAGAAAAGCAATCTCATGTGTTTGTTTCTTTTTGTTGCTTCGTTTTGGATTGCTAGTGATGTAGAAGAATATTCGTCTCTTGGAAAATCCTTTCTAGTTTTGTTTTATTTAATGTTATTGCACCATTCATTTTCAAAGACATTTCAATTTCTTGCCATTGGTTATCTTTGCAAAAAAGCAAAAACGAATGTTTTGGATTTATGCAAAGGAGTAGGGCGAGTATCCGGACTTTCAAGTCTAGAATTGGGATTTGGAACACTGAGTTTTGCGGCTATTCCTGGCACAATCGGATTTGTGGCTGAAGGAACTTTGCTTTTTCTGATTTCAAAGACAATCGATCTTTCCAATTTGGATGATTCGGTTTACTTTTTATTATCCGTTGTTTTAAGTTTGACTGGACTTGTGCTTGGAAGTGCAGCGCATATTCGCATGTATCTCCCAATGGTTCTTTCTATTCCTGATAAAAAAATGGCAGCCGAAATACAATTGAATAAATCTCCCGTTCCGAGAGGAATTTCTACATCACTCCATGCTATTGGAGTAAGTATTTTTTTGATTCCGATTTTACTAATAATTCCATTATTTGTTATGAATCGATTTGTTACTTGTAGCGCAAATTCAGCTTATGAATGCGTAAATATCCTTTCAGGAAACGGAGCCATTCTAGCTAATTGGATTCCTGCCTTTTTGTTAACTTGGCTTTATAAACTAAGTTTGATTTCCATTGGAATGACAATTCTTTTTGCAAGTCTAGCCTTCTTTCGATGGTCACACAAAATTCAGAAGAGAAGAAGTTGGGACTGTGGAAATAATTATGGTGGAGCAGAACTTTCTATACCTGGCTCTGTTATTTCTGATCCAGTGTATAATTCTTTCGGTAGATATTTTATTGATAAGCGAGGTGAGTTGTATTTCGACAATGCGGTTAATAATGTGTTAATCTCTTCGCTGGGTATTGGAAAATTATGGATTGGCAAAGTGGAAGCAGGAGAAATTTCATACTACTTATTATTTTCTTCAGTATCCTTTTTAATGTCACTCTTCCTTATTATCGTTTTAAAGCTTCATATATGATGTCATAGTATTTTTTTATAGGAGTAAACATGGAAAAACTAAACTATATTATCCTCTTTTTATTTTTTATTATCTTTCCCATTATCGCAGGTGGAATCATTCGCAAAGTGCGTGCGAGGGCGCAAGGAAGAAAAGGTCCTCCGCTTCTGCAAAATTTTTACGACCTCCTTCGATTTTTACAGAAAAAACCAGTCGATGGTTTTAATTCTGGTTTCTTTTCAGAAGTTTCTCCTGCACTTGTTTGTATTTCTGGAATTCTAATGTGGTCAATTGCGGTATACGAGTGGATGCCGTTCATTTTAATTCCATTCTTTCTAACTTTACAACGAATTGGAACGACAGCTTTTGCAATGGAAACAGGCTCTTCCTTTGGAGGACTTGGGACTTCGAGGGAAATTCTACTTTCGATTTCTTCTGAGCCTATTTTACTTATAAGCATTCTTGTTTCGCAAAGTAAAATGCAGCTAAGTATTTCTTTTGTTGGAGTAATTGTCGGTGCATTGTTTCTAGGTGCGCTCATGGTTGCAGTGCTTGCCGAGCTTGCAAGACCTCCTTTCGACGATCCAAGAACTCACTTAGAGCTTACGATGGTGCACGAAGCGATGCTTTTGGAAGCTTCTGGAAAAACAATGGGCTTATTCGAATTAGGCTACCAATTAAAAATTTCAACTCTCTTTGTTCTAGTAGTAAGAATTGGATTGGAGCATTCTAAATTTGCAGACAACGAGATTGCAAAATCTACAGAAAATATAATCGCGTTCTTTGGAGCAATACTAATAGCAATTATCATCGGTTATTGGGAATCAATAAGCGTGAGAAGGAAATGGGCATGGATACCGGAGGTAATGGGGATTACCCTGTTATTCATTTTAGTTTTAGGGACTCTGGTGAAATTATAATGAGGATAAACATGATTACATTCAAAAGGATTAGAACATGGTATTAGACTTTTTTGATTTAGTATATTTATTATTGGTTCTAACGGGAATTATTATTCTTGTGGAAAACAGGAAAGAGAGAATTCTATATTTGATCTCTTTGCAGGGATTACTACTCGTTATCCCTATATTTCAATTGCATGGTTTTTATGAATTGCATACTTGGATTTTGGTTGCGATGGTATTGATTTTTAAAGCAACGCTTACTCCTTATATATTGCTCTGGTCGATTAAGAAAAGTAAGATGAATGTTCATACAAAACCTCGTTTTGGATTTTTGGCAAATTTCTTCTTCTTTATTTTTGGACTCCTTGCTTCTATTGGGGTAGTCAATGGTTTAGGAGAATTACCGCAGGGCATTGATAAAATCGGAGTTATCTATGTGTTTTTATTGATGTATTTAGGAGTGATTACTTTTATTTCGAGAAATCATTGGATTGTATTGATCTGCGGATTTATTATGATAGAGAATGGAATCTTTCTATTAACTCTTATTTTACACAACGGTCTTCCGTTTGGAATTGAATTTGGAGCCTTTACCGATGCTTCGCTTGTAATTGTAGCGGCAGCGGCACTACAAATTCGAGGAGATTCTATTAAAAAAATGGGAGATAATTCGCTATGGACTTAGGTATACTGAGCATAATTACAGGAATTACTTTTCTATTAGTTTTTTTGAATTTGTTATTTGCATTTACAAAGAGTCAGGAAAAGGTTAATTATTGGGCAGGACTTGTTATTTTATTATTCATATTGGTTTTGATGTCGTGGTGGATGGAAGATCTAGCCTTACAATGGGTTTTAATTGAGGCTACTACTCTGTTTGGCGCACTTCTTATTTCGATGAGTCGCAATGAGAAGTCAATTGAAGTAGCATGGAAGTTTTTGTTGTTAAATTCTTTTGGTTTAAGTTTGGCATTTATAGGGATAATCATTGTTAGTTTTGGAATTCATTCGCAAGTAACCACGAATGGCAATGAAATAATTGGACAGATAAATTCCCATCAGAATCGACTTGTTGAAACAGGGATGTGGTTGGCGATTTTTGGATATAGTGCCAAATTAGGATTATTCCCAAATCACTTTTGGGTAAGTGATACTTATGCAGAAAGTCCAAGTCAGATTTCTTCTGTAATATCCTGCCTGTTTCCGGCTACTGTAGGAATTGCACTAAGAGCATTTATTAAAATGGATTATCAATTTACAAATCCTCATTTTAGTTCTGCGAGTGGGCTTTTGATTTTAGGAGTTGTCACAATGTTTTATAGTCTTTGGACGCTGAATCAAACAAATGATATTAGGCGGATGACAGCTCAGATTGCGTTATTTCACAGTGGTGCCTTGGCTATATTTATCTTTTTAAATCCACCGGATGAAGTTTTTTATTATACTCTATCTGCAAGTGTTACGGTTAAAGCGTTGTTATTCTCTGCGATGGGTATATTTAGAATAGATGCAGGGACTAGAGAATTAAAAGAAGTCAAGCCAGAGGAAGGATTAAATAAATGGTCAACTTCTTTGTATATTTTTTCTTTAGGAATGGCTTTCGTAATTCCATTCTCTCCTTTTTTTGTTGCAGATCTGCTGCTTCTCAAAGTTGGATTTGGGATTGAAAAATTTTGGATTATCTTTGTTCCAATACTCGGACTAGTTTTTTTTCTTGTTGCGCTTAACAAGCTATTGCCGCTGCTCAATATTAAGTCGAGAGAGTTCTTACCGCAACACAATCGAACTTTGCGAATTAGAATGATGCTTACTTTTTTAATTTTGATTTTAGCTTTGGCAATAGGCGCTTACGGAGTATACAATCTCTCTAACGGAGGATTTTCCAATGCCCAATAATCTGTTTGATTCATACGAAATTGTAACTGGCTTATTTTACAATCAGCGAACATCTTCTTATTTCAAATTTTTGCAAACGAATGATTCTGTAAAAATGGTTCCGGTGAAGGAAGTAAAGTTTAAAGAAATTATAAAACAAATTCGTTTTCCTATGTGGCTACTCAAGCATAGCCTTGGAGTAAAGGGTGGCGAAGAAAATTATTCGGAAGTCGATATACAGTCTCTCAAGAATAGCAATGAAAGAAGACGTTTAGAGCTAGACCGCTCGATGGTCGGAAATTCAGAAATTAGAGACTTGAACTTTAGAGGAATTTCTGTAAAAGTAACACCGGATAGTTATTCTCATGCTGTAGGTCCGATTCATGCGGGTATCATTGAGCCGGGTCATTTTCGATTCAGTGTGACTGGTGAAACCATTCAGCATTTGAATATACGTTTAGGTTTTCAAAAGAGAAATATTCTAAACCTATTAAAAGGAAAATCTCCATTAGCTACCATTCCTGTAGCCGAGGCAATATCAGGGGACACCGCTGTTGCTTATGCGACTGCGTTTTCCCGCATCTATGAAGAGGCAGCAGGTTTAAAAGTCTCGGATGAAGTTAAGCTGATTCGAATGGTCTTGCTTGAAGTGGAAAGGGTTGCCGTGCATATTGGTGATCTAGGAGCAATGGCTGGAGATATTGGATATTATCCGCTTTTAGGTGTTTGCGCTACTGATAGAGGGGTTCCTCTTGGCGTAATGGAAGCATTGACTGGATCTAGATTTGGGAAGGGTGCAATTTTTCCGGGAGAGGTTAGACTCAATAAAAACTTGAATCTTTCTGTTTTAATAACGCTTGCGGCTAATCTAATTAACTGCTTTCGTCGAGTAGAGTATCAATTTATGCGGGCAGTGAATTCTTCCACAATTCGAGAAAGGTTAGATGAATGTGGAAGGCTTACAAAGATTCAAGTTTTACACAACAGTATTATTGGAATGCCTGCTAGAGCAACGGGGCTAAGAATGGATATGCGCTATTCTGAACCTCTTTACCAAACGGCAAAGTATCCACTTGATTTGAATTTAGAAAGAGAGCATCTGAATGGAGATGCATGGGCGAGATTCTATCTGCGATTTTTGGAAGTAAAAAATTCTATCGCCTGGTTAGAAAAAATTCTTCCCGAATTAGATACAGCCAAAGCGGGTAAGGGTGATTTGCTTGTGCAGAAGGCAAATAAATTTAAACCAGGAATTTATTTCCAGAGTGTAGAAGGCTGGCGTGGATCGGTTCTAGTGGCGCTTGATATTAATGCTAAAGGGCAAATTGGAGAGGCTTATATTAGAGATCCTTCCGTTTTGAATTGGCATGCATTAGAACTTGCTGTGAGAGGAGAGTTAATTGGTGATTTTCCGCTCAATAATAAATCATTTAATTTAAGCTATGTGGGGTTCGATCTATAATGGGAATTTATGAAATAAAAAACTTATTTAAGAGACATACGACGATGGACTTTGATAAGGCATCGCCGGTAAATCAGAATGCAAGAGGCGTTCCGGTTCCATCCAAAGCAGCAACTGTTGGAACTTGTAAGAGCTGCAAGGCTTGCGAAACAAATTGTCCGACGAAGGCAATCGAAGTGAAATCGGATATTGAATTGAACTTTGATTATGGTGCTTGTCTTCAATGCGGAATTTGTGTAAATATTTGTCCATCTCAGAAGTTGGAAAATTCTGGACTTGTATATGCATTTACCTTTAACCGCGAAGAATTAAAAATTTCTTACGTGAAGGGAGACTTTGTTCCAAAGGAATTTCCTACTCCTGAAAATGTTGGTGTATTCCAAAAGCTAACAAAGACAAGAGGTTTCAATTACAGGGAAGTAGCCGCTGCTGGAAATAATAGCGTTGAATGGGAATTAGGCGCTAGCTTCAATAATTTCTTTGACTCAGAAGGACAAATGGTTAGAAGTGTTGCTTCCCCAAAACATGCGGATGCTGTTTTATTTTCTGGACCGGTAAGTGAGAATATGGCGGGACCTTTGCAGACAGCTTGGGATTGTATGCCAGAGCCGAAAGCTTTAATTGCAGCAGGCACAGAGGCAGTCTCCGGCGGAATCTTTCCAATGGGTAAAAGACCGAAAGAGCCAGATTTATTTATCGGAGGAGATCCGCCGCGACCGGATGTTATGATAAATGCATTCCGCTTTTTAATGGGACAGTTTAAGTATTCGTTTCAATTCGCTCTAAAAGATAGAATTGCAAAGTTGAGAGAAACTAAATAGGAGAATTTATGGATAACAAGAATATACCGCTAGATGGTATTGCAGGGTTAAAAGAAAATTGGAAGTCGGACATGGTGTCTGGCTTTATCATTTTTCTAATTGCATTACCTCTTTGTATAGGAATTGCTCTAGCATCAGGTGCACCGCCAATGGCTGGTCTTTTTGCCGGCATAGTAGGTGGTATTGTTGCTTCTTTGCTTGGTGGATCTTATTTAACGATCAATGGACCTGCGGCAGGGTTAATTGCTGTTGTGGTTAATTCCATTAATGTGCTTGGAGGTGGAGATCCTAAATTAGGATTTGAATTGACATTAGCCGCTATCGTGATTGCAGGGCTACTTCAGATTATCCTCGGTCTATTAAAGGCAGGGAATTTAAGTGTTTATTTTTCTGGATCGGTTATTCATGGAATGATGGCAGCCATTGGGATAATTATTATTTCTAAGCAGATTCATGTAATGCTTGGTGTTACTCCTCAGGCAAAATCAATCATGGGCTTGCTTGCTGAAATTCCTTCCAGTGTAATGAAATTAAACCCTCAAATAACCTTGATTGGAGTAGTTGGAATTGTTATACTCATTGTTCTTCCAATGATTAAAGCAAATTGGGTAAAAAAAATTCCAGGTCCACTTGTAGTTGTGTTAGTGGGAATGGGGATTGGACTTTATTTTGATTTAGAAGACCAACATACATTTACTTTTTTGCAACAGACCTATGAAGTTGGTCCGAAAAATTTAGTAAATCTTCCTGCTCATATCTCGGATGGTTTTGCAACTCCTAATTTTTCTAAAGTCTTTACATTAGATTTTTTCTTAATGATGATTACAATTATGTTAGTAGCGAGTATTGAATCTTTATTAACCGCCACAGCAATTGATAAATTAGATCCATACAAAAGAAGTAGCAATATGGATAAAGAATTAATTTCTAAAGGTGCAGGAAATTTTCTATTAGGAATGATTGGTGGTCTTCCCATTATTGCAGAAGTAGTAAGAAGTTCAGCTAACGTGAATAATAGAGCAAAGACTAGATGGTCTAATTTCTTTCATGGAATTTTTCTATTAATCTTTATCTCTTTGTTTCCGGCAGTATTGCATGAAATTCCTCTGACTGCGTTAGCCGCTATACTCATCATGGTTGGTTTTAAACTTGCTTCTCCAAAGGAATTTATTCATACTTATAAGAAAGGAATCGATCAGTTTATTGTGTTCATAATTACGATTATTCTTACATTAGTTGAAGATTTATTGGTTGGAGTTGCGGCCGGTATGGTGGTTCAAGTTCTTATATTGATTTATTATGGTTTGCCAATCAAAAGCATTTTAAAGGCAGACTTTACGGTTCAATCAGAAGGTAAAAATCATAGACTTACCATCAACAAAGCATTAGTTTTTTCCAATTATATATTTATAAAACATGCATTGTATGGTTTGCCATTAGGTGAGCAGGTTACTATCGATCTTTCAAATGTTACTGTTATAGGACATGCGGCTCAGGAGTATTTGGCTGATTTTACTTTGTATTATGAAGGTAAAGGTGGAAATGTATATGTGGAAGGTCTAGAAGCGCTGACTCCTATTTCAAATCATCCAAATGCAACAAGGAAGTTGGTGGCAAAATAATAGTTTGCTCAACTTCTTTACCGCGTTTGCAGTGAGCTTTTTAGGGTCAATTCCTCTTGGCTCTATTAATCTCACTGCTCTTCAAATTTACCTTCAAACTAATTTTAGATCAGTCGTTTACTTCTCCTTATCCGCTAGTTTTATTGAATTCTTTTATTCGTATCTCGCAATCAAAGGAGAAAATATTCTTTCGCAGAATATTACTTTAAATTACATCTTTTCCTATATTACAATGTTTGCTTTTTTTGTATTAGGAATTTTAAACATAAGCTCGAACGAAAAAGGCATTGTCGAAGAAATAATTCGAGTGCCTAATATGTCTTTATCAATTTCCAATTATAATATTATTCGCAAGGGATTTATCCTGAGTGTTTTAAATCCCCAAGCAATTCCTTTTTGGCTTGTATTATCTAATTTTTTAGAGAAACAGGATTTAGCTAAATTTCATTCCACTGCGGATACTCTATATTACACGTCAGGTGTAGCTTTCGGAACTTTCTTTTGTTTATTGGTGTTTGCTCTATTTATTGGTAAATTTTTAAAACAAAGACAGATCCGAATGAAATTTTTGAATCGTGCTATTGGAATTTTATTCATTTCGCTAGCACTGTTTCAATTAGGAAAAATACTTTTTACGATAACTCTCTAAAGCAAATTTATTCCTTGAATTATAAATCAACACCGAGATAACTCAAATTAAAAGATTTATTATTGAGTGGAAAATCACCAATTAACTCACCGCGGACAGCGAGTTCAAGAGCGTGCCAGTTGAGAACAGATGGATCTCTCACATAGGACTGTAGAATTTTTCCTTCAGCCGAAATGTCTAGTGCTACTAAAACAGGTCCACGCCAACCTTCCACGGAAGAATAATAAAGTCCGGGTTTGAATTTCCTTTTCTTTTGAATTAAGAAATCTCCTCTTGCTGGAGCGGATGGAGTCAACTTGGGTAAAATATGACTTAGCCACTCAACACTGTTCTTTAATTCCGCATAACGCAAATAAAATCTTGCCCATGCGTCACCTAATAGTTGTTCTTTGTATTCTTCTAACCAGAGAGTCATCCCGGTTTTAATATAAAGTTCTTCTGATAAACGAAGATCTTGGGTTACTCCCGTGCATCGGGCTGCCATACCAACAAAACCATTTCGGTAGACTTGATTTCGACTAATCGTTCCGCAGTCATGAAGCCTTTCGCGAATCGTGGAAGATTTGACTGCTCTTAGAATTTGTGTCTCGACTCGATGAAATACATTTTTTAAATTTTCACAAAGAGCCATTAACTCCTCTTTTGAAAAATCTTTTTTTAATCTAACTTCACCGGGAAAAATGCAAGCCTTTCCAAAGCGAGACCCTGTTAGTGTTTCCATTACTCCAAGTGGAACGCCTCTGTCCGTAGAACAAACGCCAAGTAAAGGATAATAGCCAATATCCCCTGCAATGGCTCCTAAATCAGCAATATGAATGGCTACTCTTTCGATTTCTAAAAGAACTAATCGCATAAGTTTTGTTTCATCTGATAACTTCATACCAGCTGCTTGCTCGAATACACTTGCAAAGGCTGTTGCATAGGAAATGGTTGAATCAGATGCAATGGCTTCGGCTAAAGGCATTGTTTGTATCGCAGTTCGATTCTTTAATAAATTGTAAATTCCACGATTTTGAAATCCTAACCGAATATGCAGAAACTGAATGACTTCTCCTGTAACATAAAAACGAAAATGACCTGGCTCAATAATTCCCGCGTGTATAGGACCAACTACATGGTAATAGCTATTATTTCCAATGGGAAGTTTTAGTCCTCGGTATTCTAAATTCTTTAGCGTCCTATCAGAATTAACCGCAACAAACAATTCTCTTTTCCTTTCTTCTGTTCTTAGATAATCAGGATTGAGGCTATAGTCTTCGAGTTCACCTCCGGATTTTCCAAGGCTATGTCGAAGTAATGCTAATGGATATTCCGGGTTATTATAATTATCCTCTGGCTTGAAATCTTTTACTGAGTTCATTTTGATACTCGTTGGACTTTGGGCAAATGTGAAGTATTCGCCCGTTCTATCAAGTTTAAAAATTCCAGTGTTCGTGTTGTATCGGAGTGATTTAGGCATTGTCAAGTCCTCCTGTTGAGAACATATAGAATCCGTAGGCAGCAATTAAAATTGCAATGGCGAATAAGAACAACGTTAATCCAATTCGGATTCGGATCATTTTTATATTTTCAGGTTTGAAGCCTCTTGAATCTATGTTCATGAGTGGTAGTATTTTATAAAGTGTGATTGCGAAGAATGTAATTCCAAGACATGGAACTAACGTATACCAATAATAGGAATGTTTGACTGCCATACGCATTGCCATCATGTCTGATAAGAACATGGGAGAAATAGGAACGGCAAACGCCATAAATATGGAACCCAAATATATAAATTTTGAAATTGGATGTAGTCCATCCTTTGGATTTATTTCGTCAATGATTCTACTCGATAAATCTAGTCTAAGAACCCCAAGAGATGCAAAAATTAAAGCTTTAATTACAACCAGACTTGTAAGAGCTAGATAGAAAATCTCATCCGAGGTATTGAGCCAGAGGAAAACACCGATTGCCCCGTTGTGAAACAGTGCGATCAGAGAGGTAATTCGTCGTATGTCTCTCACTTGGTATAGTGTTAAGATACTATAAATCATTGTCGCAACTCCCATAACGAGTAGAGCGTTTTTTGAACTGAAGTGGGAAATAAGCATTAGCTCATCCATTTTTACAAGTGGACGAAGAGCAATCGAAACTGAAACAGGAATTAAGGACGCAAATAAAGCTGATATTTGACTCGGACTTTCTGAGTAAGTATCACTCACCCAATATTGATTCGGGAATAATCCCAATTTGGTGGAGTATCCAAATACAATGAGCCAGATTCCCACTTCTATAATTGGATTTTGTTTTGCCTGGATATTTTGCATGATGACATTGATATTCATGGATACAACATTGTGTACTCCATAAGATAGAATTACCAATCCCAAAAACGCAATCCCCATTCCGAAAGAATTTAAAAATAAAAATTTCCATGCAACGTTAGTAGCCTTTTCGTTTTGACTCATAGAAATGAGAAGTGCTCCGATGAGAGTGCAGGCTTCAATTAGAACCCATTGGGTTGCAAAATCTGTCATAAACCAGGAGATGATTAATACAAAATAAAATGCCCCAATCAGGGGAGACCAACGGCGCACACTCGCATCACTTTTGGTAAATGCAAAGTAGACGCTGGAAAAGAGATTTAGGAAAATGACAAGGCTAACGGCTGTTAATGTATATTTGTTCATCTTTTTTCCTTTAATAAGTTTTTATAAAAATCCACTCGTGTTTGCAGTGATACAGCCGCCACGATAACAAGTAGCGCATCCACGAATGCAATCAACTCTGTCCCAAATGGTAAGCCTTTGTTTAAAATAAGCGTTAGTAGAAATATACCATTCTCAAACATAACAAAACCAATGATTAATACTACCCAATGCCTTCTTGCTATGAACGTCAAAATTCCTAAGTAGATTAAAAGCAAAACATATATTAAACCTACTTTATCAATTTGAACAGGCAGTTCTTTCAATCCATTGCTGATTTTTAAAACAGCAAATAAACCTGGGATAAAGAGTAAAAGTGTAACAAAATAACCAAATCTTGGATTTGTATGCTCGGTCATCTTTAGTCTTTTCAAAGTCGTGATTAAAATATAAGGAGTTAAAAAAGTTTTGAAGGCGAGGATAAGAACGATTAACATCCAAAAGTGAAATTCGGTGTAGTGATATACTTGAAACACAGAACCGCAAAGTAAAAAGCCCTGCACAGCAATCACAATGATTTGTCTGGAAAGTCGATTCTCTACAAGAATAATGATTCCAGTCAAAAGAAGTAATAAGTAAATTAAATCAAATATCATATTAGTTTCACCAATGTTCCAAAGACGATTAAGAATAAGAAAGTTAAGCCGATGGTTTCGGGAACCCAAGTCCATTTTCTTCTAGAGCTAACGGCTTCCCAGTATCCTATGACAGCGGCTAACAGGAGAGCGCCCCCAAACGATAAAATGTTTCTAAGAAAAGTTGGAATTTCCAATCCATAAATATCATGCGAATGCTCTAAGGCAAGTTTTGTGATAAAGGTCATAAAGCTTGCTATTTTTATTTGGTATCCTATTTCGAATAACGCCATAGATTTTCCAGAAGCTTCGAGTAGCATTGCTTCGTGGACCATTGTCAATTCCAAGTGCGTTCTGGGATCATCGAATGGAGGCCTTGCTAGCTCAGCCAAAATTGCCACAGTGCTCACAGAAAGAAAAAGTGCGCCTAACACCAATCCAACCCATGAAAAGACCATCGACATTTTAGATTGAGCGACAATGATTAAGAAAATAATGATTGGCTCGGTTGCGATGAAAAGTAAAATTTCTCTAGAAGTTCCAAGCCCTCCAAAAGAAGTTCCGGTTTCCATGGCGTAGCCGGTGAGAGCAATTCTTTGCAGTCCTAGAAAAAAAGGAATCATGATAAAGGGTGACCATTCGAAGACTACGATAGACCAAATCATGAGAGACGAAAATAGGGCAAAGATAGGACCTATTTCACAGAAGATTCCCGAAAGGACTCCATCAATGGGAGTCTTTTTAAGTAGGCGGATAATATCGTTTACATTCTGTAGAAGAGGTGGACCTTTTCTTCCTTGCGCCCTTGCGCGCACTTTGCGAATAATGCCTCCGGTAAAAAGAGGAAGAGTAAAAAAAGTTACAACCATTATGATAATAGTCAATGTAAAATTGTTCATAGATTTACCCCGATGAAGCTTTGGTATGCCAATAAAATTCCAATTGAAAATAATAAACCAACTGCAGAAAGAAAAAGGTATGTAGATAAATCACCTGTCTCGAAGAACTTACTCCAAAATCTTCCGAGATTCAAGATTCGCGTGATCAAATTTAATATAGAAGAGTCTATTCGTGATTCACCGCTACCCAATTGTAAGTATTTTCCCATTGTCTCAAACATTGGATCGGAAATAACAGAGCCAGGAATCGAAACTTCATGACCACGAAACTGACTTCCGCAATCCCAGAGCTGTCTTGTTTTAATCTTATGAGAAAACTTTGTCGTGAATACAGTTATTCCGAATACAATGACTAATATAGATATACCGGAAACCTGAAAAATCCAAGAGATGAAATTTGATGAAAGGTTAGAACGAAGAATATCCATAGAATAGAAAGGCATCCATATTAGAATAGGAATGGCTAATATTAATATGCCGATGCTAGACAGGGATCTAGATAAGAAAGGAGAAGGTATTGATTGCTCTTTCGGCGGATTTCTTGGAACAGATAAAAGTAGAGTTAGGAAAAGCTTTAGATGAGCTGCACTACCAACGACTAGTCCTGTGCAAATAAACACCAGTGCCGGCAAAATGAGAGTAGACGCTGATAAGGGAAGATCTATTACGACCGTTGTTAAATAGAGAAAAGTGGACTCAGAAAGAAATCCAACGGTTCCAGGAATCATCGCAAAGCTCAGGCTTCCCATGCTTGAGGCTAAGAACGGTAAGCCGGAGATTCTACCGATTCCTTTGCACTCATCAGTGCTAGTAGAACCTCCGAGTTTTGCCAAATAACCAAAAGAAAGAAATTGGTATATTTTGGAAATGGAATGATGCGTTAGTGTAATATAGAATAAAATGAGAAAGGCAAAACCTAGCTGATTTAGGATTGGATTTTCATTGCCCATCCAAAACTTAGAAATCAGAAGATTGAGCCATAGAAAATTACTATTTTCTACAGTGCTATAAGCAAGTGTCTTTTTAAGATCCGAATGAAAGAAAGAAGTGATTCCTCCTAGAAAAATTCCAAGTCCAGAAAAGAAAATTAAAAACTCGATAGGACCAAAAGTTGCGAGGCTCGGGGGACTATATCTGAGAAATAGAATGAAGGGGAGATTGATCATTAGCCCCGAATAAGTTGCTGAGCCATGAGCCGGCGGTCCCGAGTGGGCTTCGGGAAGCCATAGATGCAACCCAGAAAATGCAGATTTAATAAGCAAAGCAATGAGTAAAAAGTAAAATCCCGTTGGATCATTTTCCGGTAAAAAAATCCATACACAGAGCAAGACCATGGAGATACTACTTGCAAGAAAGAGTGCAACTATACTTCGAATACCTTTCACCGTAAAAGGTCCGCCAAGATAGATGAATATGGCGCCTACCGTTGAAACTTCCCAGAAGAAAAGAAGTAAGAAATTTTTTCCAGATAGATAAGACCCTGATAGCCCTAAGAAAAAAATAAAGTATCCGAAGAAAATTTTGTTTAGATTTTTATGTTCATACCCTCGGACATAGAATAAAATAATGTTTCCTAGGATACCTTGCAGGAGTAAGCCAAAAAGAATAGGAAAGTCTTCTCCTAAAAAGTTTCTTTCTAAGTAGAGTCCAAATGGTATTGGTAGAAAGAGAGATATTCCGACTATCGCGTGAATGATGTTCATAGGTTCATTTAATCCTGTAGAATCTGAATCAAAAAATGAATTAAGATTAATTAAATTTTTCGGATAAAGATTATATCCCCATACTTAAATCCTTTGCTAGTATTTCTATCTTTTTTTTAGGTATCTGCAATGGACTAGGTTTATCAAGATATAATTGAGAAGCTGAATCATAGTTTAGTTTGGGTTTGCTTTAAATAAAATTGCATTTGTGGATAATTATTCTTATCCACAAATGCTAAAAGATTTTTTGTTTAAATTAAAATTTTTGATTGTAACCAAAGCTAATGTAGAATAAATTTTGAACAATTTTTTGCGATTGGTATTCTGCTTTTGCATAACTCTTCAATGCATCAGGAGCATCTAGTTTATCAATAGCAGAATAGACTGCTTCATTCTTTGCACCAAATAGTTTGGAAGGATCAACAGTTTTTCCATCATATTGACTTCTATTTGGTTGTGCCTGTGTTCCTTGCGACACGCTATAATACCAAGTATCATTGTCATACATATATACATCAGGTCGATAGACATGGTTTAAGCTGAAAAAGAAATCAGCAAAGAAGAACTTTAGACTTGTGCTTAGGTCATAAAAACCAGATTTCTGATTAATGTTATCATTTTGATATTTGTAGCCAAGATTAGAGGAAGGCTGAACTCTAAAAAATTTCCCTTCAAAGAAAGTGTGAGAAACCGCAAACGAACCATAATGCCCACCGGCATAAATTGAGTTATAGTCAAACGAGGACTGTGTGTAAAATGATATGGTTGGTTTGAGAGTTTGTTCTAAGAAAGGCAATCCCCAAAAAATAAAATATTCATCCCAGGAATATTTTGAATTTTTATCGAACTGATAGTAAAACCAAACTCCCCAGGTAATATCTCCGAATTTTTTATTTTGAAAGTTGTAGGCAAATGTGGTGAAACCTCCATCTGTTCTTGCCATTCCATTTTTTTCTTTGTGTCTTTTTATAGATCTTGGATCTACAAAGGACACACTTGGATCAGTGCAGCCGTTTGCTCCATCTGATTCACATTTTGCATTTACGATATTTTGCGCGGGGTCAAAGAATAATCCTGAGTTTAATAGATTATTTGTAGATGGATCAGCTTGAATAGAATCTAATTTTGAAAACATTGCATTTGGATCGATAGCTGCTGCGCCGGGGCTAGCTTGGAATATGCGCATGTCTGAATCTCTGTCTTCTCTACCGACTAATGCTAAATTGCCCCAAAATTCTAAATACAGACCTTTAATGGGAGCATTCAGTCTGATGTTTGGTTGGTATGCCCAATATTGGGTTGTGCCATTGTAAGCAGTGTTGTTTCTTCGGCTTAAATATTCTCCGCCATAACTATTTCCACGCCAAATAAAGTCCGAGACCACTTCATGTGTTAATTCAATACTTGGTTCGTCATCCTTTTCTGAAGGATGAGCGGGATGAGGATGCACACTCTTAGATCCAGCTGTTGAAGTATAATTTTCCTTATCTTTAATGTTAGAAGAACTCGTGTCTTTCGTTGGGGCTAATGAATCTTTTGCGGAAGATTCTTCGTTTTTCTTTGCTTGTTCTTTTATTTTCTCGTCTTGCTCTTTATTTTTCTCTGTTAGAATTTCTATTTTCTCATAGAGTTCCTTAATCTTCTCGGCTAGACTTGAATCATTTTGTTTTAAGTCGTCAGTCGGTTCTTTTGCGGTTTTTGTCGGTATTGTTTCTACTGCCTTGTCGAGTGTAACAGATTTTATTTTTGCCATTGGAATGGTTTTTATTTTTCCATTTACGTCCTTGTATTTAAGGATTTGTTTTGTTCGCTCAATTTGTGTTCCTTTAATTTTCTTACCATCTTTTAGAGTAAACGTATCTGAATAAATCTCTACGCTTAAAAAGAGGAGAGTGCAAAGTATAATCTTGATTGTTCTCAAAGTCATCGAAGCCACCGTTAATTATTTTTTTGCACACTTATATAGATAACCTGTAATAAATCAAGACTTAATTAAGTTGGAATTGAATTTATTTCTGGTCTAGAGCCTGATTAGCAAGTTTGTCAGCCATTTTATTTTTTTCCCTTGGCACATGATTGAATTCTATGCTAGAAAAATCTTTTTTTAGGCTATCAACTTGCTGCTTTATTTTTTGAAGCTCAGGGTTTTTTGTTTTATAAATTCCCTGCATTTGACGCACAACTAATTCAGAATCTAAATGGATTTTGATGTCTTTTTCGGATAATTCTTTGCATTTTTGCAACGCGAAAAGCAAAGCTGTCCACTCAGCTACATTATTTGTTTCTTTGCCGATCTTCTCAGAAATAGTGAATACTACTTCCGTTGATTCACTATTTCTGTAGGCAACTACTCCGATGGAAGCAGGTCCGGGATTACCGCGAGATGCCCCATCGCAATAAATGTAGATCAAAATAAAGTGTAGATAAACGGAGAAATCGCTGAACCTTGCGTCATAACTAGCAATACAGATAATAATACTAATAAGAAGATAATTGGGATTAGCCAAAACTTCTTACGTTCCATTAAAAATTCAAAAAATTCTTTTACTAAAGATAACATATACCCTCTTTAAAAATGTCTTTCGTAGTGTTTGATATTCATTTCTTTCTTTGGTCGTTCATTCCAGTAAGTAACTGCTTCTTTTTGTAAATTCTTATCGAGAATATCTTTTCGAAAGAGTCTGAGCAAAAGAGAAATTGGAACAACGGTAAGGATAAATACCACAAATAAAATAATACGAGTATTAACAACTCCTAATATATGAGCAAACTTCATCCAACCAGTGTGAACCGGTAGAATCCATTTGAAATTTATCACTCGAATCAGTAGGAATGCACTACCGAGACTTGCCAACGCATAAGAAATTTCAATTTTCTCTTTGTAATACAGAAAAGCTGCAAGTGCGGATAAAAATAATCCACCTCCGAGAGAGAAGGACTTCAATTCTTTGTCTTTAGATTCTTGGTTAGTCGAGTTCAAATTCATTTTTCCAGTCATTATCATTTTTTAGTTCAGGTTGTTTTGTTTTATCCAAGATAAAATTTTCTACAACCAAATAATCCATGTTTGTTCGCATAAAGCATCTGTAAGCATCTTCCGGTGTGCATACGATTGGTTCGCCTCTAACGTTAAACGAAGTGTTGACCACAACACTACAGCCAGTCAGTTTTTTAAATTCAGAAATTAAATCATAATACGCCGCATGATCCTCGCGGGTAACAGTCTGAATCCTCGCTGAATAATCAACGTGAGTGATGGAAGGTAAAGTAGATCTTGGAACGTTTAGTTTCTCGATTCCAAAAAGTTTTTCTTGCTCCGGTGTCATTTTAATCCGAATCGAATCTTTGACAGGCGCAACAATTAGCATATACGGAGAATCGCCGTTATGCTCAAAGTATTTTGAAACATCTTCTCGCAATACAGAAGGGGCAAAAGGTCTAAAAGATTCTCTGAATTTAATTTTTAAATTCATAATAGATTGCATATTTTGAGATCTAGGATCTCCAATGATTGATCTGGCACCTAAAGCTCTCGGACCAAACTCCATGCGACCCTGGAACCAGCCGACTACCTTTTCTTCGGAGAGAACTTTTGCAGTTCGCTTAGCAACTTCGGTCTTTGCTACTTTTTCATACGGAATATTATTTGTTTTAAAATAATTTTCAATGTATTCTTCACTGTATTCAGGACCTAAGTAAGAAGCCTTTTGCATCTTTGCAAAATTGGTTCCTTTTCTAGGTGCATTGTTGACATGGTAGTGGGTAATGAGCGCAGCCCCTAGAGCAGAGCCCGCATCACCACTCGCAGGCTGAATCCAAATATCATCAAACGGACCTTCTCGGAGGATTTTGCCATTAGCCACACAATTAAGAGCCACTCCACCAGATAGACAAAGATTTTTCATGCCCGTTGTCTTGTGAATATGTTTAGCCATTTTTAAAACTACGATTTCTACAACTTCTTGGATCGAGCGGGCAAGATCCATTTCGCGCTGTGCTAATTTAGTTTCAGGTTTACGCGCAGGCGCTCCGAAAAGCTGATCAAACTTTTTGTTTGTCATCTTTTCTCCGCCAATGTAATCAAAGTATTCTAAATTAATTTTATAAGAGCCATCTTCTTTTAGATCAATGAGGTTATCTAATATTAACTGCACATATTTGGGTTCACCATAAGGGGCTAATCCCATTACTTTGTATTCACCGGAATTTACTTTAAAGCCTGTGTAATATGTAATGGCAGAGTAGAGTAAGCCAAGTGAATGAGGAAACTTGATGTCGCTTAAAATTTCGATTCGGTTATCTCTTCCTACTCCGAAGCTAGTTGTTGTCCATTCTCCTACTCCATCTACCGTAAGAAAAGCAGCATCTAAATAGGGAGAAGGGAAAAATGCGGCAGCCGCGTGTGACTCGTGGTGTTCAGGGAAAATTAATTTTCCTTTAAATTCCTTTTTACCTAATTGCTTTTTGATTTCTTCACCTGCAAAGAGTTTCTGGCTCATCCAAATTGGAATTGCTTTCATGAAAGTAGGCAATCCTTTCGGTGCTGCACTGAGCGCTGATTCGATGATGCGCTCAAATTTCAAAAAAGGTTTATCGTAAAAAGCTACATAGTCTAAATCGCTTACTTTAATATTTGCCGTTTGTAGACAATACTCGATGGAGCGATTTGGAAAATTCGCATCATGACGCTTGCGAGTAAATCTCTCTTCCTGAGCAGCTGCGATCACTTCGCCATTCTTTAAAATGGCAGCTGCACTATCGTGATAAAAACAGGATATTCCCAAAATATTCATACAGGGATAATAATTTTAAGAGGACTCAATTTGTAAATTAGATAAGTGGTGGCGATGTTTTTTTCTTGAAGATTTATTATCTCGTTTCATTTGTAGCATTATATTTCTGCAAATTACAGAGGATTCGTTTGAGATACTTTAACAAGCAAACATTTAAACTTTTTTCTTTTAGTCTTATTACTTTTCTGCTATTTATACTCTTGTTACATTGGTTTTTCATCGGCTTATGCAAGATGAATCATATTCCTGGATTTAGGTTTGATACTTTCTTAGATCCTAACATTAGGTTAGATAATCCGAATTTTGAAAAAGAGCTTACGGAAGGAGATATACTTATTTATCTGCCTCAGTCTAAATTAAGAAAATCTACTCCAGACGGCTTAACGCTAAATTTTGCTGGAGAGAATGTTACTTATTTTTCTGGATATAGGAGAACGATACCCGTTCAAAAAGAAAAGGTTTCAGGAGTAAAGCGAGTAATTGCAGTAGGCGATAGTTTTACATGGGGCTGGAAAGTTTCAGATCAAAATACTGTTTCAAATCATTTAGAGCAAATTTTAAATCAGAGAAAACCTGAGAATGTAAAAGCCATTGAAGTATTGAATGCAGGAATGACAGCATCTACAATCACCAATTCGTATGAGAGTTTGAAAAATTATGATCTTAAATTTGCACCGGATGTTGTCTTACTTACTTTTTGTGAAAATGATATTTCTGATCTAAAACAGAAGAGTAGCACAGATGCGTTTACGTATGATATGCTAAAAAAAATTGGTTGGTTCGGTCCAATTCGTTTTTTTGTTGCGGGCAAATATAAAAAAGAAAGAGAAATTCTTCTAAGACAATTAAAAGAAATGAAACAAAATGAACTCATAGGCGGGAGGTTTGGGGCTAAGTCGCATATATCGCACATTCATTGGCCTATGGATATAAAGGCATTTATGAAAACAAAGATAGGAAAGCAAGATGTCCAGAATTTGCTTAGGTTCTACTATCTGGGAAATGAAGGAAATATAATGCCTTTTACAAGAACGGAAGATGTTGAGATATGGGAGTTATGGAAGGAATGGGAGGAGACTCTTGTGAAGATGAAAAAATTGAGTGAGTCCCAAAAATTTAAACTGATAGTTTATACCTATCCAATTTTTGCACGAATTTATGAGCCCCAGTTTGATAAAGAAAATACACCGGAAAATATTATTGACACGATTTGTAAGAGACATGGGGTTACTCATGTTAATCCACTTACTAAATTTCGAGAAGCGGATATTGAAATGCGTAAAGAGAATAAGTTCATTTACATGCTGCCTGAAGATGGACATCCAACTTCAGAGGGAAATATTCTAAGTGCTAAGATTTTAGCCGATGAGATACTTCCTTTTCTAAAGGAGTGAATTAGGAACTAATATTTTGGTTCAATCGCTCAGTAATTGTCTGCAGTAATTCGGTGTTTTCCTCTAACACCACTGCCGTTTGTAAAATTTTGCGAGAGCGGGAGTGAATAGTTTGGATGTTTTGTAAGATTTCCTTACTGTAATTTCCCTGATCATTG
>Ga0209174_10000309_pt1 | contig 37446 bp, 18 predicted proteins | sample JI91814BDNA_FD_187505 | JGI IMG/M metagenome (GOLD analysis project Ga0209174, IMG submission 187505) | Wastewater effluent complex algal communities from Wisconsin, to seasonally profile nutrient transformation and Carbon sequestration -... | ecosystem: Engineered > WWTP > Effluent > Algae...
GGAGTGAGTGACCGGGCATCACATGCTTATGGCGGCAGGCAAACAGCCCGCAATGAAATCATGTATGCGGCAGGAGGGGTGGCCTATATCTATTTATGTTATGGGCTGCATCATCTGGTGAATGTGGTGACCCATGAAGCCGGAACTCCCCATGCGATACTGATCAGGGGTATTGCGCCACTGGAAGGAATGCAGATCATGCAGCAAAGAGTCAAACGAAAAAAAACAGATCCTGCCATTACCCGAGGACCGGGCAAACTGGCGCTGGCCATGGGACTCCATACCGGATTGAATGGCTGGTCACTTCAAAGCAATGAATTTTTTATAGCGGATGACGGCTTTCGCTTTCCTAAACAATCAGTGGCAAGCTCTCCCCGTATCGGCGTTGATTATGCAGGTGAAGATGCCCTGCTGCCTTACCGTTTTTATATCCGTGGTAATGCCTTTGTGAGCGGGAAACCCAAATAGGTTGTACATTTCAACACTAAAAACATCGGCGTGTCGAAACACCAGGTCAGACAGCTTTCATTATTATCAGGCATCGTGATTGCCTTGCTGCTTTATTTTGTGAATCCATTTCAGGTTTCAGAAAGCGCGGCGAGGGTACTGGCCGTAGCCGGACTCATGATTACCTGGTGGGTAACGGAAGCCATGCCGATGCCGGTGGTGGCCCTGCTGCCATTGGTTTTGTTTCCGCTCTTTGGGATCAACAATATTAAAAGTACAGCTGCTTCCTATGGCAATGAAGTGATCTTTTTGTTCATGGGTGGTTTTATGCTCGGACTGGCCATTGAAAAATGGAACCTGCACAGGAGGATTGCATTAAATATTGTGGCAAAGACTGGCACCAGCGGGAACCGGATCATCCTTGGTTTTATACTGGCAACCGGATTGCTGAGTATGTGGCTGAGCAATACGGCTACTACCATGATGATGTTTCCGATTGCCTTATCCGTGATTCATGTGATGAAGGAAAACCAGGATGGGAAGGGGAATTATGCGCACTTCAATCTCTGCCTGATGCTGGCCATTGCTTATTCTTCCAATTTCGGAGGTATTGCCACGATCATCGGCACTCCGCCCAACGTACAGTTTGTGGGATATTTTGAAAAGAAATACAATGTCAGTATTGATTTCATGGACTGGATGATGCTTTGCGCCCCGCTGGCCCTGTTGCTGATGATGGGACTGTACGTGGTGAGTACCAAAATTCTCTTCCCCAACCGGATCCGTTCCAGTTCAGCAGCTGCAGCGCATATTCATTCAGAAATTAAATTACTAGGCAAGCCTGGTCCTGCTGAAAAAAGAGTGCTGGGCATTTTTATCTGTACCGCATTACTGTGGATCTTCCGGCAGCCCATTAATAATATTCAGCCCTATTTCAAACTGGATGATAATATGATTGCCATCATCGGTGCATTGGCATTATTTATTTGTCCGGCTGGTCAGCCACCTAAAGGAGAAAACAATCAGCATAAACATGAGAATGTACTGGAATGGGAGGATACCGGAAAGATGGCCTGGGGCATTTTATTATTATTCGGCGGTGGAATTGCGCTGGCAGATGCATTGGAAAAAGCAGGTTTGATCCAGCAATTAGGCAGCTGGCTGGGACAGTATGCAGGAGGAGGATTGTGGCTGGTACTGGCCGTGGTGGTGATTTCTATTTTCATCAGTGAAGTGATGAGTAATGTGGCGCAGGTGATTGTATTTTCTCCGGTTGTTTGTTCACTCGCTGATTCCATTGGTATGAATCCGCTTTTACTGGGAATACCAATGACTCTGGCAGCCAGTTGTGCCAGTATGTTGCCGATGGGCACACCTCCCAATGCCATTGTATTTGCGAGTGGTCAGATCAAACTGAAACAAATGCTGAAGGCAGGATTAATCATGAACCTCGTCGCCATTGTATTGATCACGCTGTTTTGCTGGTTCCTCTTACCATTGCTGATGAAGGCGACTTAATAATTATCAGAATCTCCAACCGATACTGATTCCTGCCGCGGGGGCAAAGCCCTTGCCAAAATCCACATCAACGCCCTTGCTGTTTAATTTGGTTTGGATGATACCGCTTACCGAAGGCGTGATATACATATAATCATTGATCACAATGGTGTAACCGGCTTCAATGGTAGGTTGCAAAATCATCAGATTCGTGGTTCCTTCCAGCAGGGCAGTGGACCAGTTCATTTTCATGGACTGAATGCCCAGTCCCAATCCCAGAAAGGCTCTTTTCGGAATCACTGAAAAATGATAGCGGTAGCCCAAATAGCCTCCCCAGCCGCTGCCGGATTCACTGGTATGTGTATCGGTTTTGCGACTGCCTGAACGGGCATAATTTCCTTTGAGAATAAAGGAATGGTATTCTTCCGAATTAAAGGCAAAGTGGAGGGAAAAGGTATTGAAATCGGGGCTGTACTGAAAACTGGCACCTACATCGGTGGTGCGGTAACCGGCATCCTGGGCTGTGGCGCTGAGTGAAATAAAAATGGCGGATAGGGCAATGCAGATACTTTTCATGGTTCGGAGTTAGGGGGTAAAGATAATATGCAGATTTTACCTGTGCAATAAGCGGGGGAGGGTGGTTTTGCTGCGCAAAAAATGATAGAGAGGAACACGGATTTAACGGATAAAACGGATTAGAACGGATTATGCTCACTTCGTGAGCTTGGCGTTAATCTCTATTAGTTCTTTGTGTTCTTAGCGGATTTTGCGGGAAAATAATGCGGATCAAAAATATTGCTACGCTCGAAGAGTCCTATGGACAAAATTTAATGGGAACGCGGATGACGCGGATTGAGCGGATTAAAACGGATGATGCTCACTGCGTGAGCATGGACTGATAAGTGCTTTCATCTTTGTGCTTTTAGTGGCTTTGTGGGAAATTAATACGGATTATTGATTTTGCTGCGCTCGAAGAGTCCTATGGACAAAATGATAGAGAGGAACACGGATTTAACGGATTGGACGGATAAGAACGGATTATGCTCACTTCGTGAGCATGGCGTATTTCCCTTTGTGAACTTTGCGTGTATTTTCTTTGCGTTCCCTGCCGGCAGGCAGGTTTGCGGTAAAATTCAAAGGCCCGCAGGGCCTTTAAAACCTCGGACAGTTCAGCTTCTTAGCATTAGGATCAACCGGCTTTTTGATATAGATGAGGGATATCTCCATACCTCCCCGCACATTGGTAGCGGGTTTTAAGGAAGACGTATTGGCATCGTATGTAGCGCCGATATGCAGACCGCCAAATTCCAAACCGATATAAGGAATCACAGCATCATTGAAACGATACCAGGAACCGATATATACATTAGTTGGATTGTCTTCATTCTGATTTACATTATAAGAGAAAGCACCACCCACAACCGTGTTGTATGCTTTTGCCTGCATACTGTGAATACCCGAGAAATGCAGGGCATTGTAGGAACCGATCGGGAGTCTGCCACCCGCCTGTATGGTGGTACGGGGATTGAGCAGGAACTCGCCACCCTGGAAACTTTCCTTGGGCCGGTTGATATGGTACATGGAAGCACCGATATAAAAATTATTATAACCATTGGTGGTACCATTGTACAGGATACCGGCATTCACATCCACATAGCTCACATTGATCTGCTTATTACTAAATACTTCACCGGTGGTACCGGGAATAAAACCAAGTGGGGTTAATTCATCTTCAAAATAAACCTTGGTTACATCCAATCTCTTATTGGTATAAGCGGCCTGGAATCCGGCACCAATCTGATGGTAACCGTCTTCATCTAATCCTTTATGGTATGACAATGATAAGCCTGCATAATTCGTCACCAGTACACCATCACCTGCCCGATCCGTTACTCCAAGGAAACCAATACCCATTTGATCAATATCGGCAATCTTGTTTTTCATGATGCCAAAATCAATCGAAGCGGTTTTAGTGACAAAGGCATTATTGATGGTAGGCCACTGATTACGGTAATTGCCGGCAATCCGGTAACTGCCATCAAATTTGCCGGTCAATGCCGGATTCAGGGTAAGGGGAGACGAAAAAAACTGGGAAAAATTGGGATCCTGTGCTGCTGCCACCCCTGCGAATCCAATACCAAGAAGAAGAGTAGAAATAATTTTTTTCATTGTTCACTTTAAGTTTTTCTCCGAAAGACGCATGGTGGGTTGGTCAATCTAAACAGTTAAAACGTAACTTTTTTGCGAGAAATTGCCTCATCCTTTAAATTGAAACCACCTTGCTCTCCAACCGGGGTACGAGCCTTATCATAACCGGCATGGAAAATACAACAATTTTAAGACCTGAAAAGTAGAATTATTGCTGCTCCGGGAGGGAAAGTCCTGAGTCGGTAGTCTGGAGTCATGAGTCTGATTATCAAATGATAAGATTTCGCTTATTGGTTGGTAATCAGTTGAAATGCTCCAGATTCTACATCTGGACCTTGGTTCCGAAAGCCAGATCTCCGGCATCGCCCAGTCCGGGAACAATATATCCTTTGGCCGTCAGTTCATCATCTATATCGCCACACCAGATGGTTACGGAAGGCTCTTCCCGAAGAACATATTCTATGCCAACCGTGCAGGCAATGGCCGCAACAATATGAATACTGCTGGGTTTTCCTTCATCTTTCAGGTAGTGGATGGTTTTTACGAGGGAAGAACCCGTGGCCAGCATGGGGTCGGAGATAATGACGACCCTGTTTTCCAGTTCGGGGCAGGACACATAGTCCAGACTGATTTCAAAACTGCCGTCCTTATGGTGTTTGCGATAAGCACTGATAAATGCATTATCAGCCTTGTCGAAATAGTTGAGTAAACCCTGGTGCAAGGGCAAACCCGCCCGCAGGATGGTTGCCAGTACCGGCTGGTTCTCTAAAATTTTATGCTCGGCAATCCCCAATGGGGTCTGTACTTCTTGTTGAGCAAAGACCAGGGTTTTGGAAATTTCGTAGGCAGCTACTTCCCCAATCCTTTCCAGGTTACGGCGAAATCGCATCCGGTCTCCCTGCACAGTCACATCCCGGAGTTCGGACACCCAGGTACTGACCAATGAATTTTGCTGGCTTAGGTTAACAATCATATCATGAATGATTTAAAAATGGTTGAATTTTGAGGAAGATGTCAAATCCCGGCAAGGCAATGGAACGCGACAAAACTAAAATCCCTGCGGGAGCACAACAAATAAAGTTATTATTGCAAAATAGCAGGAAGCTGCTGAAAAAAAAGATGATTTCATGATCTACAGGGCAATCGGATTAATGAGCGGAAGCTCGCTCGACGGACTCGACCTTGCTTTTGCTGAATTCACTGAACAGGGGGGACAATGGTCCTATGAATTAAAGGAAACGGCCTGCTATGAATATGCTGCTGAATGGACGGAAAAACTCCGTCTTGCCACAACGCTCAGTGCCCTGGACTATCAGTTACTGCATACCGACTATGGTCACTATTTAGGTGAACAGGTCAATCGTTTTATAGAAGAGAAACATTTACATTTTCAGGCGGCGCTGGTGGCTTCACACGGACATACCAGTTTTCATTTGCCAGCCCGGAAAATGACAGCGCAACTGGGGGACGGAGCCGCCATTGCAGCAGCAACAGGTCTTCCGGTGGTAAGTGACCTGCGGGCCATGGATATTGCCCTTGGCGGACAGGGGGCGCCGATTGTGCCGATTGGTGAGAAACTACTCTTTCCCGGCTATGATTTTTTCCTGAACATCGGCGGGATTGCCAATATATCAATCAATGCGGATCAATACCTGGCTTTTGATATTTGTCCGGCCAACCGGGTATTGAATTTGCTGGCCAACCAGGCTGGTCAGTCTTTTGACCGGGATGGAGCGTTGGCTGCAGCAGGTAAAATCAATACAGGTTTGCTCGAAACACTCAATGCCCTTCCTTACTACCAGCAGGCAGCTCCCAAATCACTGGCCAATGATTTCGGAACGGATACCATCTATCCCCTCATTCAGCAATCCGGATGCGATACCAATGATGCGCTCAGTACTTATACGGAACATATCGCTACACAGGTGGCCAATGCCATTTTGCCAATGCATCGTGAACAGCCACAACGCTTGCTGGTTACTGGTGGCGGGGCCCTGAATCATTTTCTTGTTGGGTTACTCCGGACCAAACTGGAGTCAGCCGGTATAGAAGTGATGATCCCCGATGAAAAACTGGTGAACTATAAAGAAGCCCTCGTAATGGCCTTTATCGGGGTGCTCCGGTGGAGACAGGAAAATAATGTGTTGGCTTCGGTAACCGGGGCCAGTCGCAACAGTATTGGCGGGGCCTTATGGATTGGTCAGGATGCCTGATGGAATTCGGGTAACTATTCTTAAATTACGGATCAAACCATCCTAACCAGTTGTTATGCCAGAATCAAGCAGGATTCCCCCGGCCTCAGTAGAAAAAAAAGAGCCGGCTCCCGGTTCCATGGAAGAGGTGTTGATCTTCCGGAAATTGCAACATTCCTTCCCCCGGCAGTTCAGAAAAGTTTTTCCGGATAAGCTGGCTTGTAAATCCGTTATCATCATTCCTTCGATTACCCTTGACCAGGAAATTTTAGGCAAGGTCAGCGGTCATGTGCACTACGAAGAAAGATTATTATGTCTGCTCATGCTACTGCGCATGCCACGTACCCATGTGGTATATGTAACCAGTACGCCGGTGGATCCGGTGATTGTGGATTATTATCTTCATCTGTTGCCGGGTATTACGCGTCATCATGCTTTGCAACGACTCACCATGCTGAGCTGTTATGATGTATCTGCCAAATCGCTGACAGAAAAAATACTGGATCGTCCACGTTTGATCGAGCGGATCAAAAAAAGTATACCTCCCGGTAATGCGGCCCACCTGGCTTGTTTTACCGTCACAAAATTTGAAAGAACCCTGGCCGTAAAACTGGATATGCCGATTTATGGTTGTGATCCTGATCTGTATGAGCTGGGTAATAAAAGCAATAGCCGGAAAATATTCAGGCAATGCGGATTAAATGTACCTGCCGGTTTTGAAGACCTGCGGAATGAAGAGGAAATCATCAATGCCCTGACCGAACTGAAGATCAGCGATCCTTCGCTGCGCCGCGCGGTAGTGAAAATGAATGATGGTTTTTCCGGAGAGGGAAATGCAGTGTTCTCCTTTGCAGAAATGGGAGAATCAGAAGAAGTAAAACGCTGGGTTTCCGACCACCTGCAGGAGCAGCTGAAAATTGTAGCCGGGGATCTGAGTTATAAAGATTTTATGTTCAAGTTCCAGCACATGGGTGGAATTGTTGAAGCCTTTGTGGAAGGAGAAGTTAAAACATCCCCTTCGGTGCAGTGCCGGATCAATCCGCTGGGTGATTGTAAAGTCATTTCCACCCATGACCAGTTGGTGGGCGGGGAAAGCGGACAGGTTTTCCTGGGCGCCAATTTCCCGGCCCGCGAAGAATATTCCATTGATATTGGTGAGTATGGACTCAAAGTAGCGGAAGTCTTATCAAAGAATGGTGTGATGGGCCGCTTTGCAGTTGATTTTATTTCAGTGAAAGAAGGGAAGGACTGGAAGCATTATGCCATTGAAATCAATTTGCGAAAAGGAGGCACCACGCATCCCTATATTTTATTGCAATTTTTAACGGATGGTGATTATGATTACGAAAATGGTTTGTTCCTGACGGCGAACCGGCAAACCCGTTATTATTTCTGTTCAGATAATCTGCGAAGCGATAAATACATTGGCATTACCCCACCGGACCTGATAGATATTGCCATGATGCACAGTCTGCATTATGATGGCACCTCACAGGAAGGCGTGATGTTTCATTTGATCGGTGCCTTATCCCAATATGGCAAACTGGGAGTGGTATGTATTGGCAGTACACCGGAAAGGGCAAAGAATTTTTATGAGCAAACAGTGAAAGTGCTGGATGGCGAGTGCTGAGTTTTTGTAATACATGTACGCATTTACCGGAAGAACCAAAAAATCAATGATGCCCCGTTACTTTAAAGTGATTATACTGATTACCTCTTATTTCCTGCTTTTCATCCAAAAAAGTGAGGCACAATCATATGATTCTTTGAAATACCGTCTTGATCAGATAAAGAGTGCATCAGATACAAATCATTTAAAAGAGGCATTCACCTGGTTGAGCAGGATGACAGCCGAAGATGGGGTGAAAAACGATTTGTTGGATGCGATTGAAAATCTCAAGGCTGTCGTTGATGATATTGATTATAATGACTTGATCACCTCTTACTTTGACCGGCTTGTTGCAATCAATACACCCGCCACAAATACCAAAGCACTTGAGTTTGGCAACAAATGGCTACTCAAGCATGATCGGCCAGGAACTAAATATGGGCATTATACATTCCTCGGCATCTTGCGAGAACTGAGAATGGTTTTTAGAAATACAGGCAATCTGTCTGAGTCAATTGAATTTTACAGCAGCTGGGAAAAAAAATTACTTAGTCAGAATGACTCCGCTGCTGTTTCCATAGCCGATAATGTATTGTCTGGTTCTTATATCCGGTTGGGGATGTTTGAAAGAGGGGTGGATTATCAGCTAAAATCTATCGCATTCCTGAATAACAGTCAGGAGGATTATACCTGGCATTCTATAGCCATTCTTCTTGGTGTATCCGGTAAAGTGAATCGGTACGCCGTACTGGGAGCCTATTGTGTGAAGGAAAACAGACCGGCCATGGCAGCGGGTTATTTGAATGAAGCCATCAGGTATTATCACCAATTGGATTCGCCGCTTTTAATGAATGATGTGCCTTATCTTTTCCTCACAATGGCCAGTTGTAAAACACTGGAGAAAAATGACAGCAGCAGCTATTTTTTTGAAACTGCATGGAACTGCCTGAAAATATATAAAAGTCCACCGTTGGAATTTGCTTATTATCACCAGGAGAAATCAACGGACTTTATGAACAGGGGAATGCTTGATTCAGCCCTGCAAAGTATCAACAGAACGATTAAACTCCGCGATTCACTAAGCCTCCCGTTAAGCTCTTATATAGGTGAGCTTTTACCCGGGTATTATAAAGCGGGTATATTATTAAAAATGAACAGGGCAGCAGAAGCCATTGATCTGTTAGAAGAAGAAATCGGTAAGGTCAGAAAACTAAACCTGAATAAAATTCTGGTAAAGGAAATACAATTACTGGCTTTGGCTTATCATCAATCCGGAAACATTGGTGAGGCTTACCGGTATACACAGGAAGCCTACCTTTTGCTGCAAGACATTATCAACAAGGAGAATGAAAACCGTTTCATAGGTTATGAGACAGAGAAAAAAATTCAGGAGAATGAAAAAACCATATTACTGCTCGACGCGCAAAATAAAAGCAACAAAAAAATCAAACTCTACCTGATCGGAATTGTATCAATGCTCGGTTTGCTGGCTGCTGGTCTGGCCGTTTTTTACAGGAATAAAAGGAAAACCAACCGCGAGTTATCGTTGAAAAATGAGCGGCTTGCATTCACGCTGCAAAAATTACAGGCTACGCAGACACAGTTGATACAGTCTGAAAAAATGGCCTCTCTTGGTGAATTAACAGCGGGCATCGCCCATGAAATACAGAATCCCTTGAATTTCGTCAATAATTTTTCAGAATTAAATCAGGAACTGGCTACGGAACTGGTAGAAGAAGCGGATAAAGGAAATACCGATTTGGTCAAACAAATTGCAGCAGACATAAAAGGCAATGCGGAAAAAATTAACCACCATGGTAAAAGGGCAGACGCGATTGTAAAAGGCATGTTGCAACACAGCCGGAGCAGCAGTGGGCAGAAGGAAATGACGGATATCAATGCCCTTTGTGATGAATACCTGCGACTGGCCTATCATGGCTGGAGGGCCAAGGATCATTCCTTTAATGCAAAATTCGAAACCAGATTCGGTGAGTCTGTAAGAAAGATCAACGTCATTCCTCAGGACCTGGGTCGGGTGATCCTTAATCTGATCAATAATGCATTTTTTGCGGTGAATGAAAGAGCAAAAGCCCCCCAACCCCCTAAAGGGGGAGTCCCGTATGAACCAACAGTCACAGTTTCTACTTCACTCTCCCCTCACCCTGGGAGAGGGGTCGGGGGAGGGGTCATCATCAGCATCCGCGATAACGGAACGGGTATCCCGCCATCCGTAGTTGAAAAAATATTCCAGCCATTTTTCACTACCAAGCCAACCGGGCAGGGAACCGGACTGGGACTTTCACTGAGTTATGATATTGTCAAAGCACATGGGGGGGAGATCAAGGTAGAATCTGAAGAGGGAAAGGGAACAGTATTCATTATTGAACTACCGGTAACTAACTAATATGAAGGCAAAATCAATACAGGGCAGCACTATTGAGGAGATCAGTCTGGCATTTCAGCAAAGCAGGGAAGGCGGATTCACGCCAACATTGGCCATCGTTTTTATTTCGATCAAACAAGACAGAGAAGCAGTCCGCGATTTATTGCGTAAAGAAAACATTGATATCATCGGCGCCACCTCAGCCGGCGAATTCATAGGAGGGCATCAGAGCAGCGAAGCCATGGTAATCCTTTTGCTGGACATCCGCAAAGAACAATATGCTGTAATTTTCAAAGAAACAACTGGCAAAACATTTAGTGAAGCAGCTAAAGAAATTGCTAACAAGGCCTTATCCCTGTTTGCTAATCCGGCATTTATTCTTTGCAGTACCAGTTTTACAAAAGAAGGTATCGTTTTAGATGGGTTTGATCTGCTCCAGAATCTTGAGAGAACACTGGGAACTGATAAGATCATATTCGGAGGCATGGCTGGTGATGATGCCAGTTTTACCGGAACCTGTGTTTTTACAGGCGATCAATCCACTGATTATGGTTTTGTACTATTGGTACTTGACAACGATAAAATAGAAGTCCAGGGAATGGCGATGTCCGGTTGGAAACCCCTTGGAAAAATAAGGACAGTCACAGAAAGTAAAGATGGCTGGTTGTACAGTATCGATGGCCAGCCTGCCCTTGAAATGTATCTGCGTTACCTGGGTCAGACCCTGGACGAAGAGGGTAACGAACAGAAGAAGTTCATTGACGGTGTGGGGTTATACCATCCGTTTTTGTCTATCAATGCCGGTGATCCTGTCTTAAGAACTCCTTTCGCAATGGACAGGGAAAAGAATGCAATCAAGCTCGATTTTCCAATTCCTGAAGGAAAGGAATTGCAGTTCACGCTTCCACCGGATTTTGACATAGTGGAATCAGTCCTCGCCAACGCCCGTGACCAGAGAGAAAAAGTAAAATCAGATGCAGATGCCCTGCTCATTTTTTCCTGTTATGGCCGATTAAGCGCGCTCGGTCCGATGGTACAGGAGGAAAACGACGGTTTACAACAAATCTGGAATGCTCCCATGGCCGGGTTTTTTACCTATGGAGAATATGGAAAGGATCAAAGTGGTTTACATGAATTTCATTCCACCACCTGTAGCTGGGTGGCATTAAAAGAGAAATAAAAACCAACCCAATGCAATTATCTGGTTTAAAAAAAATCCTGGTATGCTCAGTCTTGCTCTTTTGCTTTTTATGCGGAAGAGCACAGCCGGAATATGGAAAGGAAATTAAATACTATGCCGATTCCCTGTATCAGTCATTCAGCAAAATGCAAAAAATAAGCGGCTTGCTGAGCTTTGGAGATACGGCAAGGCTCAAATGGAATAACCTGCCGGTTGGTTTACGGGCCAGGGCCGGGTTGAATATCGGAAATATGAATAATGACCAGCGGAGACTGGTCCATCGCATCCTCTCTGCCGCACTCAGTTCACAGGGATATCTCAAGGCAACAGGAGTCATGCATCTCGATAACCTGATCAATGGTTTTTATGACAGTTTATACCAGCGTAAAGAAATTAATGACACCACTTATTCATTTGTGCGTTCGCTCTTGTGGTCGCACCAGAATTATTATTTCGCATTTTTTGGGAGCCCGCATGATCCGCAATGGGGCTTCAAACTGGAAGGCCACCATCTTTCCGTCAACTTTACTTTTACCGGGAACAGCATTGCAGTCACTCCTTTCTTTATTGGCACCGATCCGGCTGAGTATATGATTTCCGAATATGCCGGCTGGCGGGTGCTGGGACAGGAGGACGATCTCGGGCTTCGCTTTATCCGTTCACTCTCCCCTGCTTTACAACAAAAGACAACGGGAAAAGGAGCTACCCCGGCCGATATCATAACCGGAGCGGAAAGTGGAAAACGGTTAATTGATTACTGGGGGATCAGGGCTTCGGAATTAACAGCTGCCCAGAAAATCCTGCTCGAGTCAATGATCAGGGAATTTGTATTTAATATGGAGTATGATAAAGCGGTGATGGAATATGAGAAGATCAGGAAAGCGGGGATCGACAATATATGGTTTGGCTGGATTGGTGCCTACGAGGAAAAAAAGCCCCATTATTATGTTATTAACGGACCGACCTTTCTGATCGAATTTGACAATAACGGGGGGCCACGCAATGCCGCAAACCATATCCACGCCATCTGGAGAGAGAAGGGAAATGAATATGGGGAAGATATTCTGAAACAGCATTATCAGAGAGAGAAGCATTAACAAAAATTAAATGAAAGCAAAATCAATCCGGGGTACATCGGCAGAAGAAATTAAGAAGGCACTGGAGCATAGTATGTCCGATGGGTTTGCACCAACCCTGGCGATTGTTTTTTTATCTGTCAGCCAGGATAGAAAAGCCATCAGCGGGATATTGAATGAACAAGGTATTCAGATTTTTGGGGTGACTACTAATGGTGAGTTTACAGATGAAGAGCCTCAGCATCTTTCCACGGCCATCTTACTATTGGAAATAAACCGGGCTTATTTCAGTATTCTTTATAAAGAATACAGAGAGGATGATTTCAAAAAAGTAGCCTTCTCTTTGGCAAAAGAAGCTTTGCATCAATTTCAACAGCCTGCATTCCTGATTGCGGGTAGTCATTTATCCACCGATGCGGAAGCATTATTGCATGGTTTTGAAGATGCCATCAATCCGTTGGTAAATGTATATGGTTGCATGGCTGGTGATGATGTCAGTTTTACTGACCAGTTTGTATTTACCAACCAATGGGAATCCAATAAAGGAATGCTGGTGCTGGCCCTGGATGAAGAAAAGATCATGATCAAAGGTAAAGCCACCTGCGGATGGAAAGCAGTAGGGACAGAAAAGACAGTTACCAAAAGTGATGGCACCCATGTCTTTACGGTCGACAACGTGCCGGTATTGGACCTGACTGCCAAGTATGGCGGTATTGAAAATGTAACACCGGAGAATCCGAACCTCTTGCTGGAAGTGGCTGCCAATTTACCGTTGCAGCTGCAAAGAGAAAAAGGGGATCCCGTGATGCGGCCGGGATTGATTGTAGACTGGTCTGATCACTCTTTTCATTGCAGCGGTTCGGTTCCGCAGGGTTCAAAAGTCCGGTTTTCCTTGCCGCCCGATTTTGATGTGATGGAAAAAGTAATACAGGCCACCGAGGCGATGAAGGCAGATGAAATGCCGGAAGCAGATGCGGTGGTTGTATTCAGTTGTGCCGGACGCATCTTGTCTCTGGGACCATTAATGACACAGGAACTGGAAGGTATCAAGAATATATGGAAAGTGCCCATGGTTGGTATGTTCAGTAATGCAGAACTGGCAAGAGTGACAGGGGGTAATCTGGAAATGAATAACCTTACTACCTGTGTCGTTGCACTAAAAGAAAAATAATGATTCAAAGTTTACAAAATATATTAAACCTCGCAGAACAATCTGAAGCGCTTTCGCCTGAGCAAAAGAAGGCCATTGCTGATTGGATAAAAGAGGCTGGCAAGCATATTGACATTATAACATTCAAACTGGAGCGGACTGAAAAAGTAAAACGTACAACCTCAATATTATTAGAAGAAACCATTGAAGAGCTGGAACAAAAGCGAAAAGCAATTGAAGAAACGAATACTGCATTAACAAGATCACTGGAAGAATTAAAAGCGGCACAGGCACAGCTGATCCAGTCAGAAAAAATGGCTTCCCTTGGTGAGCTCACCGCTGGTATTGCTCATGAAATACAAAACCCGTTAAACTTCGTCAATAATTTTTCAGAAGTCAGCCGGGAATTGCTGGATGAAATGAAGACGGCACTGGACAATGATGAAAAAGAGGAAGCAAAAGAGCTTGCCGAAGATGTGATTCAGAACATGGAAAAGATCATGCATCATGGCAAAAGGGCTGACGGGATTGTTAAGGGTATGTTGCAACACAGCCGAAGCAGCAGTGGTCAGAAAGAACTGACAGATATCAATGCACTTTGTGATGAATACCTGAGACTGGCTTATCATGGCTGGAGGGCCAAGGATCATTCCTTTAATGCCAAATTTGAAACGGTGTTTGATGAAGCGATCGGAAAAATAAATGTGATTCCCCAGGATCTGGGACGGGTGATCCTGAACCTGATCAACAATGCATTTTTTGCCGTGAATGAAAGAGCAAATGCCCCCCAACCCCCTAAAGGGGGAGTCCCGTATGAACCAACAGTCACAGTTTCTACTTCACTCTCCCCTCTCCCCGGGAGAGGGGTCGGGGCTGAGGTTATCATTCGTATCACCGATAACGGAACCGGTATTCCGGCATCCGTAGTAGAAAAAATATTCCAGCCCTTCTTTACTACCAAGCCAACGGGGCAGGGTACAGGGTTAGGACTGAGCTTAAGTTATGATATCATCAGCAAGGGACATGGCGGGTCGTTGAAAGTGGAAACAAATGAAAACGAGGGTACATCATTCATCATTCAGTTGCCTTATCCATCAAATGATAAATAAATATCTATATACACTTCTTTTTCTGACATTCTGTAAAACCGGACTGGCTCAGAATAAACTTACAGACAGTTTAAGCCGGTTGCTGAATGTAACAATTGAGGACACAAGCAGGGTTCTTGTATTGACAAATCTTGGGCTTCAATACCGGAATACAAATCCCGATTCTTCCATATACTACTGCGAAAAAGCATTGGTTTTAGCCAGACAGATTAAATTTAAACGAGGTGAATCATTCGCGCTGGTTACTATCGCACTTTCCATGAGAGAAAAAGGGGATTTACCTAAAGCACTAGATCTGACCATGCAGGCTTTGCGGATCGCAGAAACTAATAACTACGCTGTCGAGGCGGCAACCTGCTTGAGGCGTATCGGGCTTGTATATATGGATCTAAAAGATTACCAGCCTTGTTTAAAATATTTATACCAGGCTTTGCATAAACAGGAAGCTATTCCATTCAAAAGAGGGATCGCTATTGAATACATGAATTTAGCAATGACATATGAATACATGAACCAACTTGACTCCGCCTTGTTTTATATTCAAAAAGCCGAGAACAATAAAGAACTAATTGAAGATGTGTACCCGGAGGTGAACCGTGTTTTTGGAAATATCTATGCACGAAAGGAGGACCTCCAGCTTGCTGTACATTATTATAATAAAGGGATTGAAACCGGTTTGAACCTAAATGATTACCGAACGGTATCGTTTATATGTTCAGATGTTGCGAGGATGTTCCGGAATATGAATCAGCCTGATTCAAGTATTGCCTATGCCAAAAAAGGGGTGCAGTTTGGGCAAATGGCATCTTATAAAAAAGGCATCTTATTTTCTGCAAGTATTTTATCAGAATTGCTGGATACGGTCAACCCCAAAGAAGCGCTGTATTATTATAAAATTGCTGCTGCTGCAAAGGATAGCTTATTTGGGGCAGGAAATATTCAAACAATTCAATCCCTTATTACAAAAGAGGAAGACAGGCGAAAAGAAATTGAATTACAAAAAGCGGCCTATCAGAACCGGCTAAGGCAATATGGTTTATTGGCAGGACTTGGTGTGATATTGATAGTCGCTTTTATTTTGTTTCGCAATAACAGGCAAAAACAAAAAGCCAATATTGTATTGGAAAAAACGTTGACGGATCTTCGATCTACCCAGGCCCAGCTTATTCAATCAGAAAAAATGGCATCACTCGGTGAACTCACTGCCGGCATCGCCCATGAGATACAAAACCCATTGAATTTTGTCAATAATTTTTCTGAAGTCAGCCGGGAATTACTGGCTGAAATGAAGTCTGCACTCGATAAAGATGACAAAGAGGAAGTGAAGGAAATCGCTGATGATGTTATTCAGAACATGGAGAAGATCCTGCACCATGGCAAAAGAGCAGATAGTATTGTAAAAGGTATGTTGCAACACAGCCGTAGCAGCAGTGGACAAAAAGAACTGACGGATATCAATGCGCTTTGTGATGAATACCTGCGACTGGCCTATCATGGCTGGAGGGCCAAGGATCATTCCTTTAATGCCAAATTTGAAACGGTGTTTGATGAAGCGATCGGAAAAATAAATGTGATTCCCCAGGATCTGGGACGGGTGATCCTGAACCTGATCAACAATGCATTTTTTGCCGTGAATGAAAGAGGTATTAAGGGAGAAGCTGATTATCAGCCTGCAGTCATAGTTTCTACTTCGCTCTCCCCTCTCCCCGGGAGAGGGGTCGGGGGAGAGGTCATCATCAGCATACGTGATAACGGAACCGGTATTCCGGCATCCGTAGTAGAAAAAATATTTCAGCCCTTCTTTACGACCAAACCTACCGGGCAGGGAACCGGATTGGGTTTGAGTTTGAGTTATGATATCATCAGCAAGGGACATGGAGGCACATTGCAGGTGGAAACCACCGAAGGTTCAGGTACCTGTTTCACCATTACATTACCACAGCAAGCATAAAAATGGATAGTCAGAAAAAGCGATTACTGGAAAAGGCCTACCATTTGTTCTTCGAAACAGGAACAAAAAGTGTGATCACACGGCCTGTGCAGGAGTTCGTAGACGGACAGGTGATTGGTATCGGTACCGCAGTCGATGAAAAGTTGAGGGGTATTGGGGATTTTCGTAAGCTTTTGCAGATCCAGAAAAAGCAAATGGCTGGGTTGAAAATCCACTGGGAAAAAAAGCGGTTTTCCAGTCATGTAACAGCCGACGAAAATACAGCTGTATACGCTGATGATGTTTACCTGACGATTGGTACCGGTAAGGAAAAACTGAAAATGTATCTCCGGTTTTCAGTGATACTGCATTATAATGGAAAGGGATGGAAAGTAATACACTGGCATGGCTCCAAGCCGGAAGAAGTGAAAAGCGAAGAAGATACTTACGGAGTGGATCAATGGAAAAAGAAAGCATCGGAATTACAGCAATTAGTGGAACAGCGGACGGCAGACCTGTTGTTGAAGAACCGGGAGCTGGAAATTGAAGCTTCCCTGGAGAAAGTGCGGACGGTTGCCATGGGGATGAAGGAAAGAGCCGATATGCTGAAGATCTGCACCATGATTGCAAAGCAGCTGTCTGTGCTGGGCCTGAAGGAAATCCGGAATGTACAAACCGCCATCTTCAAAGTACCGATGGGTACGTACGTGAATTATGAGTTTTATGCCAAACATGATAAAACTTTCATTACCGAAACACTCTATACCAACCATAAAGTAGCCCTGGCCTTTGCTAAAAAAATGCTGAAAGGAAATGGAGCTGTTGCCATTGCGCATATGAAAGGGAAACAGCAGGTGATGGACTGGCTCCGTTACCAGAAAGGCACCAATGTATTTATCGACACTTATCTGAAGACAGCGACCTCGCTCAGTTATTACTGGTATTCACTGGGCCCGGTAGCACTGGGTATCTCTGCTTACCAGCCACTGACCAAAGAAGAGCTGCAACTGTTTGAACGTTTCCTCAAAGTATTCGAACTGGCCTATAAGCGTTACATGGATATTGAAAAGGCGGAAGCACAGGTCCGGGAGGCGCAGATAGAAGCAGCATTGGAAAGAGTACGTGCCAGAAGCATGGCGATGCAGGATTCATCTGAAATCGGTAAACTCATCCTGCATGTTTACACAGAACTGACCCGGCTTGATGCCCGGCTCGATCGTTGTTTTTTCATGATCGTTGATCCGGAGAACCTGGGCATTACCTGGTGGATGGCCAGCCAGGAAGGTTTACTGGCGGAGAATGGTTTTTTTGTACAGTATAACGAACACCCTTCCCACCTGCTTTATCTCGATCACTGGAAGAAGAAAACGAAGAAATGGCATTATCTTTTTGCAGGAAAAGAGAAAAGGGACTGGGACCGTTTCGGGTTTTCGAAAACGGAATTGTCCCGTTTGCCCGAACCGGTGAAGAAATTTATGGCCAGTGCAAAGAGTGTCAACCTTTCCGGTTCCTCCGATGCATTTGGTAGTCTGGTGACCGGCAGCTTTGAACCCTTATCAGATGAACACCAGGACATCATCAGCCGTTTTGCTTCGGTGTTCAATCAAACCTATACCCGCTTCAATGACCTTAAGAAAGCGGAAGCCCAGGCCAGGGAGTCGCAGATTGAAGCTTCCCTGGAGAGAATCCGAAGCCGGACAGTAGGCATGCAGAAAAGTGAAGAGCTGAAAGAGGTGATACAGGTAGTTTATGAACAGTTCATTCGCCTGGGTATCCATACGGAACATGCAGGATTTATCATCGATTACCGGGAAAGGAACGATTACAATACCTGGATCGCCGATCAGTTCGGAAGTCCATCACAGATTGCCATTCCTTATTTTGACTGCATCTATTACAATCAATTCAATGCCGCAAAAGCAGAACGGAAGGAATTTTTCACGCTTAGCCTCACCCGTAAAGAGAAAGACCACTTTTACAAAGGACTCTTTAAGCTTATCCCCGGTTTTCCGGAAGCGTCCAAGCAAATTATTTTTCGCCATCCAGGGTTTACCATTTCTACGGTATTGCTGGAAAATGTGGCCTTGTATGTCGAAAATTTTACCGGTCTTCCATATGCAGAGGAAGATAATGCCATCCTGATCAGATTCGGGAAAGTATTTCAGCAGACCTATACCCGTTTCCTCGATCTGCAGAAGGCCGAGGAGCAGGCCCATGAGGCAGAAGTACAACTGGCGCTGGAAAGGGTAAGGGCCCGCAGCCTGGCGATGCATCAGACCAGTGAATTAATGGAAGTGGTGAATGAAGTGGCGCAGCAACTGATGAAGATGAAGATTGATATTGACGGTGGGATTTTTATTGTGATCAATGAGGAAGTGGAATCAGACCGCCTTCCTATCTGGGGCGCAGCCGGTGCCGCAAACTATGTTGAAAAAGTAATCGTTCCGGAATTGGGTACAGCAATATTCACCAGACTGGTGAACGCCATTTTGAAACGGGAGTCATTCCTCACAGAGCGGTATACCCGTGAAGAGAAAGACGAGTTTCTGCATAACTTATTCAAGCATGCTCCCTGGAAACAGCTGCCGGCCAAAAGGAAAAAAGAGTTGCTGGCCAGAGAGGGCGGGTATTGCCGCTCTACTGTTATTTCGAAATTCACGAGTATCGCCATGATCAATCATCATGGAAAAAAATTTTCAGCAGCTGATAATCTGATCCTGCAACGATTCGGGATGGTGTTGGAGCAATCCTATACCCGGTTTCTTGATTTGCAAAAGGCGGAAGAACAATCAAAGGAATCACTGATACAGCTAGCATTGGAAAGAGTGCGTGCCCGGACCATGGCCATGCAGCAAAGTACAGAACTCCCCGAGGCGGCCAATCTCCTCTTCCTTCAATTGCAGGCATTGGGTATGCCGGCCTGGAGTGCCGGTTATTGTATCTGGGAAGATGATAAAAAAGCAGTGACCTTATGGATGAGCAGTGAAGGAGTAATACAACCTCCTTTTAAAGCGCCGACCACCGAAGACGAGCTCTTCATTCAGATGCGCGAAGGACATGAAAAGGGAAAGGCCCTGCATGTGGTGGAACTGGGAGGTAAAAAACTGCAGGCACATTATCAGTACATGCGGACTTTGCCGGTTGTAGGGGAAGTGCTTGATTCAATAATTGAAGCAGGACATCCTTTACCTGTGTATCAGGTGATGCATTATGCTTATTTTTCGAAGGGGTATTTATTGTTCATTACGTATGAACCAGTTCCGGCAGCGCATGAAATATTCAAGCGTTTTGCCAATGTGTTTGATCAGACTTATACCCGTTTTCTGGATCTGCAAAAGGCAGAAGCGCAGGCCAAAGAAGCTTTTATTGAATCTGCGCTGGAGAGGGTGAGATCACGAAGCCTGGCGATGCATCATTCTTCGGAATTGTCCGCCGTGGTAAATACCCTGCTCAGGGAGTTTACCAATCTTGAATTTACATTGACTTTTTGCATCATCAACTTAATAAATGAAAAGGACAGGAGCAATACGGTTTGGGCCGCCAATCCGGAAGCGGGAAATCAGCCTGAGTCCTATTACATGAAATTTGAAGACTATCCCTTCCATCATGCCATGTGGGATGCCTGGAAAGATCAGCAGAAAAAATTTATCTATACCATCGAAGGAGAAGAGAAAAGAATCTATGATGAATACCTGTATACTAGTACAGAATTTCGCCGTTTCCCCAAGCATGTGCAGGATGCGAATAAGGCCCTGAAAAGATATGTGGCGGGTTTTACATTTTTCCGGTTTAGCGGACTGCAGACGGTGAGTGAAAATCCGATATCACCTGATGATCTGGACATTCTTGAACGTTTCGGCCGGGTCTTCGAGCAGTCCTATACGCGTTTCCTTGACTTACAAAAGGCAGAAGCACAGGCGAGAGAGGCACAGATTGAAGCGGCATTAGAAAGAGTCCGCAGCCGGTCAATGGCCATGCATCGTAGTGAAGAACTCTCTGATCTGTCGCTGGAACTGGTAAAGCAGGTGCAGGCGTTGGGAGTGGCTACCTGGTTTTGCGCTTTCAATATTTATGATGACGATCCTAACAGTTCATTGGAGTGGGGCAGCAACGGGCAGGGCGTATTCCCCCAATACCGTACACCCAGAGAAGGTATTTTTCTCCGCTATTACCAGGCCGGGCAAAAAGGGGAAACCCTGCTGGTAAATGAAATTGGTGAAGCCGAATGTCCGGCCCATTATGACTATCTCTGCAGTCTGCCGGGTGTGGGAGATCAGTTGCTGCAAATGAAAGCTGCCGGCTTGCCATTCCCAGCATCCCAGATAGATCATGTGGCATTTTTCAAACATGGGTATATCATCTTCATCACGTATGAACCGGTCCCGGAAACCCATGAAATTTTTAAACGCTTTGCCAGAGTATTTGAACAATCCTATACGCGTTTCCTGGATTTACAGAAAGCAGAAGCGCAGGCCAGAGAGGCACAGATTGAAGTAGCTGTTGAAAGGGTAAGAGCAAAGGCACTGGCGATGCATCGTTCTGAAGAAATACTGCAGGTAGCGATGACGCTCAAAGAACAGATGGAAGGGCTGGAGCTAAAGGGAGTCACAGCCGCAACTATTTACCTGCAGCAGGATGATGGTTTGATAAGGGCCTGGGATATCACAGAATTGAAAGCATCTGAAAACGGGCCGCAGCTTACAGTTGATTTTGCATTTAAACTGGAAGATACGGATCCGCAATTATGGGTAAGAAGAATATGGGAAGTAACAGAAAGATACAGTGTGATAGAAATGAGTGGAAATGATTTTTTAATATGTGAAAGCTGGCTACGGAGTTTTGACGTAGATGCCGCAGATAATTATTTAGAATTTATTGAAGCGGCAGACTTAAAACATTCCTGGCACCCTACCGTGCCACTTGAAAAAGGGAAACTGAATATTGATTTCATTCTTCCTCCGCCTGCAGAAATGGAATTCATCCTGCCTAAAATGGGGGCGGCTTTTGATCTGGCTTACCGGCGTTTTCTGGATTTACAAAAAGCTGAATCGCAGGCAAGGGAAGCTCAAATCGAAACCGCACTGGAAAGAGTCCGCTCCCGCGCCATGGCCATGCACTTTTCGGATGAGCTGAAAGAAGTGGCGTTGGAGTTAAGAAAGCAAATGGGCTTATTAGGACAAAAAGACCTGGAAGTCTGTGCTATTCATTTATACGGACTCGACGAAAATAGTTTTGAATCATGGAGTGCCATGCGGGCACCTGGATCAGCAGGGGAGATCGTACAGGGACAAGCAAGGTTTCCTAAAAACGGCATCCGGATCATTGATGAGTTAATGGAAAAGCAGTCTGCAGGAGTCAGGGATTATATCCTGGTCAATGAGCGTGAGAAAATGGTGGAATGGTTTGCAGTGATGAAACAGTATGTACCCGAAATGTATGACTCCATCATTTCATTAATTGGAGATACACCTCATTATGAAATGAAAGCTTATTGGTCCGTGGCTGATTTTGCCGGAGGTGCTCTGGTGATGGTTACTTATTCTGAACCGGATGAACAAACCAGAAACCTGCTTCGCCGGACGGCCAATGTGTTTGAACTGGCTTATACCCGTTTTGTCGATTTGAAAAAGGCGGAAGCACAAACCAGGGAAGCGCAGATTGAAGCAGCATTGGAGCGTGTGCGAAGCCGGAGTATGGCCATGCATAAAAGCACCGAGTTACTGGAAGCCGGAGAAATTCTTTTTGCAGAAATAAACAGATTGGGGATTGAAAGCCTGACTGCTGGTTATGTATTAATGGACAAAGAAGGCGTGAATGGATTCAATTACACGCCGGATCCCTCCACCAAAAAAGTGTTGCCATTACCGGTAATAATTCCGCATAATGAAACGGTTCATATGCAGCAGGTGGTTGACAACTGGAAAAAAGGCAACCAGTTTTATTTTGTGGAAATGGATGAAGCGGAAACCATCAAACACCAGACATTTATTGCCGAACGCAGCACCAACTTTACGTTAAATGCTGAACAGCTGATTGCCATTTCCCCCTCCAGGCTTTTCTTGCATAATTTCTATTTTAAAGAGGGGTATATCCTGATTGTAGGTGGTATAAAACTATCTGCTGAACAAATTGAGATCATGCTGAGATTTGCCAAAGTGTTTCAGCAAACCTATACGCGTTTCCAGGATTTGCAAAAGGCAGAAGCACAAACAAAGGAAGCGCAGATTGAAGCAGCTTTGGAAAAAGTACGTAGTCGCACCATGGCTATGCAAAACAGTAACGAATTGCAGGAAACGGCAGCGGTTTTGTTTCAGGAATTCAGGAAGCTGGGAGCGGAAGATATGTATCAGGTTACGATTGGTATTTATGATGAAGCATCACAGCTGATTGATTTCAGGGTCACCAGCTGGAGCGGTAGTGGAGAGCAGGAAAGCCGGGCATTTCAACTGGATATGAATGAGCCAACTGTTTTGCAACCTGCTGTCCAGGCCTGGAAGAACCAGCAAAAATCGGTTGTCATTGATCTCAGCGGAGCCAAACTGGAAGGCTGGTTGGAGTACCGCAATAAAATGAGCGGAGTCACAGTCAGTAGTGCCGATACCGGAGGAAGAAGAGTGATATCAGCTGCCTTTTATTCAAAAGGGCATTTATCTATTTCAACAAAGGAGCCCGTTTCTGCGGAAACCTTGCACACGCTGGAGCGTTTTGCCGCTGTATTTGATGTCACTTATACCCGTTTCCAGGATCTGCAAAAAGCTGAAGGGCAAGCCAAAGAAGCACGGATCGAAGCGGCACTGGAAAGAGTAAGGAGCCGTACCCTTGCGATGCAAAAATCAGATGAACTGGCAGATACAGCAGCGGTATTATTCCAGCAACTGATTGCTTTAGGTATTGAACCCAACCGGCTCTACATTATCCTTATTAAAGAAAATAATGCGGAGATGGAAGCATGGGTCACAGATGAGGATGGCAGCAAAGTGAGTATGGGCTTCACTGGAAATTATAATAGGAATCGTTCGTTACTGAAAATGTATGAAGGCTGGAAGGAGAAAAGAACCAGTCTGGTGATTGATATGCAGGGAGAAGAACTGCAACAGTATTTTCATTACCTGCACGATGAGTTGCATGTGCCTTTCAAAGGCGGACTGGAACAAAAAAGAAGGGTACAGCATATCGTCTATTTCAGTCATGGTTTAATCGGCATGGCTTCACCTGAAGAGCAACCCATTGAAACATTACAGTTGATGGAAAGGTTTGCTGCGGTATTCAATCTGACTTTTACGCGTTTCAATGACCTGAAGATTGCAGAAGCCCATGCAGCGCAGGCTGAACAGGATTTAATTGCAATTAAAGAAGCCAAGCAAAAGGCGGAGGAAGCATTAACAGAATTGCAGGCCACCCAGAAGCAACTGATCCAATCCGAAAAAATGGCCAGTCTGGGTGAACTGACAGCAGGAATTGCCCACGAGATACAGAACCCTCTGAACTTCGTGAATAATTTCAGCGAGGTCAGCAAGGAATTGCTTGATGAAATAAGAGAGGAACTGGACAAAGGAAATCTGGAAGATGCCAAAGAGATCATGCAGGATGTGATTCAGAACCTGGAAAAGATCCATCATCATGGCAAAAGGGCAGATGGTATCGTCAAAGGGATGCTGCAGCACAGCCGTACCGGCAGCGGACAAATGGAACCCACGGATATCAATGCACTTTGTGATGAATACCTGCGGTTATCTTATCATGGATTAAGAGCCAAGGATAAAAGTTTTAATGCCCGTTTCGAAACTCATTTTGATCAGTCTGTCGGGAAAATAAATGTATTGCCACAAGACCTGGGCCGCGTGATCCTGAACCTGATTAACAATGCATTTTATGCGGTATCCGCCAAAGCTTCGGCGAAGGCGGACAGTGCTTATGAACCCACTGTTGAAGTGAGTACAACGCTCTCCCCTCTCCCCGGGAGAGGGGCTGGGGGTGAGGTCTCAATCATCGTCAAAGACAATGGTACAGGCATTCCGCAAAAGGTGCTGGACAAGATATTCCAGCCCTTCTTTACGACCAAACCCACCGGGCAGGGAACGGGATTAGGGTTGAGTCTGAGTTATGATATTGTGAAAGCGCATGGGGGAGAGTTGAGAGTGGAGACAAAGGAAGGGGAGGGTACCAGTTTTATTATCCTGATTCCAGATATAAAACAAGGGTTATGAAAAAATGGATACTGATTGTTTTAATGTTATGTAGCCGGTTAATCAGCCAGGCACAGGATTCCATTGTTACCCTTACCCCTGATATGTTCAATCCCATCAATGAAATTTTGATTTCGGATTTGGATGGGTGGATCTTCAGTCGTGAAGGGGACAATAAATGGATCCAACTTAAACCTACCGAACTGTCCGGGAAACTGGCTGATAAAAATGGCAGGGTGGGCGGCTGGTTACGTTTTCGATTTAGATTGTCTCCGGCCTTTGGTGATACCCCATTGTATTTCCGATATTCAGGCTGGGCTGCTGCCATTCTTTATCTGGATAGTACTCCGATTCAGACTTTTGGTATTGTGGGTACAGATAAAAACAGTTTTAAAGAATATAATCCGTCCAATAAAATGCCCGTGGAAGCGATCATGCAAGGAGGAGCAGTACATGAAATCACCATTCGCTTTGCGGATTATGTAAACCCTGTTTCAGCAAAAGAAATAAAATCTGCTGCCGCCCGGCTCCATCAGTTTATCAGGATAACTGGTCCGGACTATCATGCACGTTTTGCCAAACATATCAGGGAATGGCCCATTTATTCCAGTGTTTGGTTGTCTATTTGCCTGGTATTAACATTGTTATTTTGGCTACTTGCTTTTCTGAATCGCCAGGAAAAAAATCTCAGCCTCTTCGCTATATGTGCCTCCTTGTTTCTGGTTACATTTTTTTGCAAAGTCCATTCCGAAAACCCATTTATCAGTTTCAATACCTTTTTGCTTTCATTTAAGTCTTTTGAGTTTCTTAGTTCAGTCTCCAATTGCCTTACCCTTTTTATTGTGGCAAAGGTTTTTAAAGGGAAAGCGGCAGGCTGGCTGAAAATAATCATTGTCCTGCTCTTTGTTTTGGGTGCAGTAAATGTTTTTGTCACTGACAAATCTATGGCTGCATTGTCAACACTCGTTCCTGTTTTTGTTTATTTGTGGTACATCTTTTCTTCCCGGAAAACGCTGAAAGGTGCACAATGGGCGATCGTATTCGGGTTATTACTCTTCTCACTGCTGGTATTTGTTTATGTAGTAATGCTAACCATCTACCAGACAGACTTTGTTCCGTATAATATGCTTATTGCCTCAGGGCTTATTTTGGCTTTCCCGCTTTCCCTGCTGGTATATGTGGCACTCCGGTTCAAAGAAATCGTTTCGGAAGTCAGGCTACAGGCTGCCCAGGTAGTAAGGTTATCTGAAGAGAAAAAAGAGCAAGCCTTGCGACAGCAAAAATTACTTGAAGAAGAAGTGGCCCGCCAAACTATTGAATTACGTACTTCATTAGAGAACCTGAAATCTACTCAAAAGCAACTGATTCAATCAGAGAAAATGGCCAGCCTGGGTGAGCTTACGGCGGGCATTGCCCATGAAATTCAAAATCCGTTAAACTTTGTCAATAATTTTTCGGAATTAAACAATGAGTTGATCAGTGAATTACTGGAAGAAGTTGACAAGGGAAATACAACGGAGGTAAAAACTATCGCTGCTGATATTCGGGACAATTCCGAAAAAATCAGCCATCATGGCAAAAGAGCGGATGCGATTGTAAAGGGTATGCTCCAGCACTCCGGCAGCGGCAGCGGTAAAAAAGAACCCACCGATATCAATGCACTTTGTGATGAATACCTGCGACTGGCCTACCATGGTCTCCGGGCGAAGGATAAAAGTTTCAATGCGCGTCTCGAAACTCATTTTGATCCGACAATCGGTAAAATAAATGTATTGCCGCAGGATCTGGGCCGTGTGATCCTGAACCTGATCAACAATGCCTTTTATGCGGTGTCCGCCAAAGCTTCTGCGAAGGCGGTCAGTGCTTATGAACCAACCGTTGAAGTGAGCACCACGCTCTCCCCTCTCCCCGGGAGAGGGGTCGGGGGTGAGGTCCAGATCAGTGTCAAAGACAATGGTGGTGGCATCCCTCCCAAAATCCTCGATAAAGTATTTCAACCATTCTTCACCACCAAGCCCACCGGACAAGGTACAGGATTAGGGTTGAGTCTGAGTTATGATATTGTAAAAGCGCATGGGGGAGAGATTAATGTCGATACTATCGAAGGTGAAGGGACCACTTTTACAATCAGTTTGCCAGTCACAACATGAAACAATTAAACAACATGATACCGAAAAGATTTGCAGCCGTTTTCATTTTTCTTTTGATGGCTTGTCTGCTTCTGGGTTTTGGGCCAGCGCCTGTTGTTCTTTCAAAACCAGCCACAACAGATACTACTGGAGGCTTATTCGCTTCTGACGAATTGCTGCAAATAAAACTCACGGGTAAATTAAAGGAATTGATGAACGACCGGGAGTCAGCGGATCCACAATCTTTTCCGTTCCGTTTTTCTTATACGAATGAGCAGGGGATAGAAACCGTGATCCCGGTTGAAGTCAGAACAAGAGGACATTTCAGGCGCATGAAGGCAAACTGTACTTATCCTCCGTTGCTGATAAAATTCCCCAACCAGGGCCCTCAGATAACCACTGTTTTCAGGAATCAAAAAAAACTGAAACTGGTCATGCCCTGTGACGGGGAAGAGTATATCGTCAGGGAATGGCTGGCTTATAAGATATATAACCTGATTACCCCCAAAAGTTTAAAAGCAAGACTGGTAAAAATTCAATTGGGCGATGAACGCAATTCAAAAACAGTAAACCCTGTTTTCGGGATCTTACTGGAAGAAGAGGATCAATTGGCGGAAAGGAATAATGCAACGGTAGTGGAAACAAAACTCAGGCCGCAACAAACAGAGGTCAATACATTTTTAACGATGTCAGTCTTTCAATACCTGATTGGCAATACCGATTGGTCGGTGGAGTACCTGCAGAATATCAAATTGATCGCTCCGAAAGCAGGTTCCGTGCCGATGACGGTTGCTTACGATTTTGATCATGCCGGTCTTGTGGGTGCTCCCTATGCGCAACCGGCAGAGGAATTACAAATGAGTTCTACCCGGGAAAGAAGGTACCGGGGCTATTGCATCAAAGACCTGTCCATTTTCAATCCTGTTCTGGCCGAATTTAACCGGGTAAAAGGCGATATTTATAAATTATATACGGATTGTAAATTCCTGGATGAAAAGTATATCAAATCCACCCTGCGTTACCTGGATGAGTTCTATGCTACTATTAATAATACAAAAGCCTGGCAAAGGGCTTTTGCCTACCCCTGTGATAAGAACGGAACCGGGAATGTGATCATTAAAGGATTGAAGGAAGAATAGAAAGCGAAAGCGCACTGTGGCAGGGACTGTTTTTTTGAATTCAGATATACCGGCAGTGTAAGGATGTACGTGTTGTATGATTACAAGGTTCAGTGAAAAAAAGAAATTATCATCAGTATGATGCTTCATTGATCAAATCAATAAAAGGAATATGAGATTCAGTATCATTTTTGTTTTCTTTTTCGGAATGACCTGTTCATCCATATCGGGTCAGGGCAGAATGGGAGACATCATCCAGTTACGTTGCGACTCGATTCTCAACCTCCTCGTGAAGGAAAAAGATCCCGACCGGAAAGCAGACCTGATCCTGGCCTTTTATGGTACATCTATCGACGGTTTCCCTTTACAGTTGTTGGTGCTGAGTCAGAAACTTTTGGATTTGTCAAGGAAGAACAATGATGAATTCTGTGAATCTGCTGCATTGAGCGCTGCAGGACAGGCGTACCGGATCACCGGCAGTTATGTGAAAGCCCTGGAATTGCATCGGCAGGCTTTGGCTGTTGCGGAGAAGACGGGTAATAAGATACTGATTGGCTTCGCATTGAACCAAATGGGTCATATCTACAAGGACAGGCTGGAGAATGATAAAGCCCTGGCACTTTATTCTGAAGCACTTCGGAATTTCAAGGAAGCGGGCAGGGATGATATCTGGTATCCCAGTATGAATAAGGGTGTTGTGTATTACAACATGGGCAATAATGATTCGGCCTTGTATTATTCCTATGAAGGACTTCAAATGATTTATAAAACACCCAGTTCAGGAAACCAGAGTGCTATATTTTCAAATATTGCTGGTGTATATAGTAAGAAGAATATCCCTGATAGTGTCAGAAAATATTTCACACTGGCCCTTAACCTGGCTTACAACACCCAGTCTCCCCGTTACATGAATGGTACCTATATCGCTATTGCAGAACATTTCAACCGTCGTGGGCAGCAGGATTCGGCGGCATATTATTTTAAAAAGGCAGTCGAGGTGGTGACCGGAACAGAAATGAACACGATGGTATTAAAGCCGGCTTTAAAACTGACCGAATACTATCAGAACATCAACTCTGACAGTACCGTTAAATACTGGAAAGTGTATTCAGCGGCCAATGACAGTATCAACAGTCTTCGGGCCAACCAGCAGATACAGATGCTGACATTCGAAGAGGAGCAACGGAAACGGGATATTGAACAGGCGCAATCCACCTACCGCAACAGGGTCCGTACCCGTTTGTTGCTGGGTGGACTGGCGGTGTTTCTGCTGGCAGCGATTGTACTTTACCGAAATAACCGGCAAAAACAGAAATCCAATTCAAAGCTGGAAAAAACAGTAGCGGAACTGAAGTCAACCCAGTCACAGCTGATCCAATCTGAAAAAATGGCCAGCTTAGGTGAACTCACCGCAGGCATCGCTCACGAGATCCAGAACCCGCTGAATTTTGTCAATAATTTTTCGGAAGTAAATAAGGAACTGATCACAGAATTACTGGAAGAAGCGGCAAAGGGAAATACAGATGAGATCGTAAATATTGCGCAGGATATCCGGGACAATTCAGAAAAAATCAACCACCATGGCAAAAGAGCGGATGCGATTGTAAAAGGGATGTTGCAACACAGCCGGACATCCAGCGGACAAAAGGAAGCCACCGATATCAATGCGCTTTGTGATGAATATCTGCGGCTGGCATATCATGGCCTGCGGGCAAAGGACAAATCCTTTAACGCCACCATGAAAACCAGTTTTGATGCGACTATCGGTAAAGTGAATATGATTTCACAGGATATTGGAAGGGTAGTGCTGAATCTAATTACCAACGCATTCTATGCGGTGAATGAAAAATCTAAACAAGGTATCGCTGGTTATGAACCCACCGTTGAAGTGAACACAATGCGCTCCCCACTCCCCGGGAGAGGGGTCGGGGGTGAGGTCTCCATCATTGTCAAAGACAATGGGGGTGGTATCCCTCCGGCAATCCTCGACAAAATCTTCCAGCCCTTCTTCACCACCAAGCCCACGGGTCAGGGCACCGGACTTGGATTGAGTCTGAGTTATGATATCGTGAAAGCGCATGGTGGGGAAATCAAACTGGAGACGAAGGATAATACGGGTACCACATTTATTATTCAATTACCATCCGCCTAAAAATCTTTGAATGAAAAATTTGAAAGGAATCATCATGTTGGTCTTCCTGCTCTTTTCAAAGGGTATGTTGTTGTCGCAACAGATAAAGTTCAATCTGGTGCTCGATAACCAGTCCAATAATTATGGATGGGACAATAGCATCACTCAGGATCAGAAAGGTTATTTATGGTTTACCGGTATCACTAAGGGAGTTCACCGGTACGATGGAAAAAAAATGACTACTTACAGTCACAATCCGGATAATTCCAACTCGCTTGCCAGCAATATTGCAATAGATCTTTCAGCGGATTCTACAGGGAATATATGGGTGGCTACGATTGGTTACGGTCTGGATCGTTTCAATCCGGAAACGAATAAATTTACGCATTTCCGTCATCAACCAGGTGATCCCGGCAGTCTGAGTAGTGATACGGTGACAGTTGTAAAAGTCGACCGTTCCGGAACGGTATGGGTTGGTACCAGGAAAGCAGTTGACAGGTTTGATCCGCAGAAGGGTACATTCAATCATTATATCATCGATGAGCTTTTCAATTATCCAGGCGGGAGAGAAAATTTTGCTTCAGTCAGTACCATTTATGAAGACAAAAGGGGGGATTTATGGGTCGGCTGGGTGGCCCCGGCCAATGTGAAAAATGACACAGTTGGCGGCCTGGCCCGACTCGATAAGAAGACCGGCAAATTTATCAAGTATAAAAATCAGCCCGGTAACCCCGGGAGTCTGGTGAATAATGGCGTATTCACCATTTATGAGGATAGTAAAAATAATTTATGGATAGGTACAGTCGGTAATGGCTTACAAATACTGGACAGGGCCACCGGTAAATTCAGTAATTATCTATTTGATGCTGCCAATCCGGAAAAACTAAGTGCTCCTCCTTCCGGGCTGAGTCCAACTGCCTTCCTCTCATTTATTAACGAAGATGAAAAGGGCAGATTATGGATAGGATCATCAAACGGGGGTATTAATATGTACGATCCGGTTTTGCAAAAAACCCTTCATTATGGCATGGTGGGAGGTGATCTGTTGAATCGTTATGCAAAGGATACCCTCTCGGGATTTACAGATAGTTCATCTGTCAGGGCTTTCAAATCCAAAGACGGGTTGTTATGGATCGCAAGTGGCAACAAGGGTATTTATAATATCAATTTTTCCAAAACAACAGTCCCCTATACGCCATTAAATGTGGTAGCATATGCTTTTTATGTTGAAGAAGGGAAGCAGCACTTGTGGATACAGTCGGACAGCAGCATTATCCGGAAAGATATGCTGACGGGTCAGCAAAAACTATTCAGATACGATCCTCGAAATCCCAAAAGCATATCCGGCGGAAATGTGATGAATATGCTGGGAGATGGAAAAGGGAATATCTGGTTGGCTAACCATACCAGTGGGGTCAGTAAATTCAATATCCAGACTGAACAAGTCACGCACTATAGGCACGATGCACAAAATCCCAACAGCCTGGTGCATGATTCAACACATATTTTGTTTCTGGACCGCCAGCAGTATTTGTGGATCGGTACACACACGGGTTTGTCAAGGATGGATATTAACTCGGGGAAATGTACCAATTATATCCATAACCCAAAGGATAGTACCAGCATCGCCACGGGGCATATCAACAGTTTAGCACAGGATAAAAATGACCGGATATGGATTGGCACGGATCAGGATATCTGCGTATTAAACAGTCCATCGGGAAAGTTCAAGCGTTATGTGATCGGGAGCGGGCAGGTGCTGAATATCTGTCCCGATGCAACGGGAAGGATCTGGGCTACCTGTGGCGGAATATTGCTTTTCCTGGATCAGTCGAAGGATCGCTTTAAAAAGTTTACAACAACCATCTATCCCGAAGGATTTGACAATATTCTGGGAATGGTCGAAGATCAAAATGGGAATCTATGGTTAAGCAGCAAGAAGAATATCATCAGGATCAACAAGGAGCGCGATGCTGCCACCCTATATGGTGCAGCACAGGGTGTTCAATCCGAAACGGAATTCTGGATGAGGAACTACATTACAAAAGACGGAAGGCTGTTTCTGTGCGGGAATAAGGGCTATTATTCATTTAATCCTGACGAGTTAACGGATGATCGGAAACCGCCCCTTTTGAATTTTTCCCGGTTCAAAATCGGCAATGAGGAAATCACGGCAGGGGAGGGATCTGTACTGAAAGACCCAATATGGAAAACCAATAGTATACGGCTGACCCATCGGCAGAGTACCATTTCCTTCGAGTTTGTCGGGGTTGATTTTCAGGGACAGGGTGATCTCAAATACCTGTATCAACTCGAAAACTATGATGATGAATGGAGGGATGCGGGTGCCGACAACAGAGTCACATTTTTCAACCTGCCACCGGGTAAATATGTATTCCATGTGAAGGCAGTGAACAGCGATGGGACAGTAGTGGAAAAAAAGATCGCTATCACTATTACGCCACCCTGGTGGAAATCCTGGTGGGCATACTGCTTGTATGCGCTGCTGTTGATCCTGGCAGGATACCTGGTGTACAAATACCAGCGATCCTATATTATCAAAAGAGAAAGAGAACGGACCCAGCAGAAAGAACTGGCTCAGGCAAAAGAAATTGAAAAAGCATATAAGGAATTAAAATCCACCCAGGCCCAGTTGATTCAATCTGAGAAAATGGCCAGCCTGGGTGAACTCACCGCCGGAATTGCCCATGAAATTCAGAACCCGCTGAACTTCGTCAATAATTTTTCTGAAGTGAACAAGGAGCTGATTGCGGAATTACTGGAAGAGGCGGCTAAGGGGAATACAAATGAGATCGTAAATATTGCGCAGGATATCCGGGATAATTCGGAAAAGATCAACCACCATGGCAAGCGGGCAGATGCCATTGTAAAAGGTATGCTTCAGCACAGCCGCGCAGGCAGCGGGGAAAAAGAACCCACTGATATCAATGCGCTATGCGATGAATATCTCAGACTTGCTTATCACGGATTAAGGGCCAAGGATAAAACTTTCAATGCCAGATTTGAAACCGATTTCGATGCCTCCATCGGAAAAATGAATATCCTGCCCCAGGACATGGGGCGGGTAATCCTGAACCTGATCAATAATGCCTTCTATGCAGTCACAGAAAGGAAAAAGAAGTCGGAAGCCGGCTATGAACCTCAGGTAAAAGTCAGTACTAAAAAAACAGGTCGTCATGTACTGATCAGTGTGAGTGATAACGGGACTGGTATCCCCAATGCGATCCGGGAAAAGATATTCCAGCCATTTTACACCACCAAGCCCACCGGGCAGGGTACCGGACTGGGATTGAGTCTGAGTTATGATATCGTGAAAGCGCAAGGCGGGGAGTTGAGTGTGGAGACGAAGGAAGGGGAAGGATCAACATTTATCATACAAATACCGGTCAATTGATATGTCCAAAAAATATTTAGCTATTAGTATCACAGTTTTGTTGTTGGCGACAGGTCTCTTCGGACAGTCACCACCAAAAGAATTAGACAGCCTTCATCAGGCCCTTGCAAATGCGAAGGATGACACGGTTAGAATGGTTACGCTGCAAAACCTGGGCGGTTATTATGCTGAAAGTAACCGTGACAGTGCGATGTATTTCACTGAGGCCGGTATCCTGCTGACAGAAAAAATGAACCAACAGCTTTTCCTGGCAGAGTTCCTGTTATTGAAATCCTACCTCGTTCAGAAGCAATATAATTTAGCACTCAGTTTGAAATTGTGTAATCAGGCAATGGCGATATTGACCAGCAAAAAATATGATAAGGACGAATACATTCGGCCAAACGTTCCCTTTAGAAATAACCCTGAAAAATACCGCTATTCGCAATTAAGTGGTGTGTATCATCAAATGGGGAATATCCAAAGCAGTGCGGGTAATCAGGAAAAAGCCATCGAATACTATCAGAAAGAAATCCGGATATCGGATGAATTGAATTCAAAAGACGGACTGGTGACCAGCAACATGAATATCGGGTCCACATATGCAGACCTGGGCCAGCTGGACTCTGCGTTTATTTATTCGCAGCGGGCACTGGCAAATGTAAGGAATACCGGATACCTGTCTTACGCCGGTTTTATCATGGAAGATATCGGATTGATTTTTCTGAAAAAGAATCAGTTGGATTCTGCCCGGTTTTATTTTGGGGAATCAGCCAGAATCAACCAGGAACAGAATAATCTGGCGGGTGAAAGCTCAAGTCACAATTCACTGGCCAGATATTATGAAAAAACGGGTAAGCCGGATTCCATGTTGTTACATGCCAGTTTGGCCTTAGATCTGGGCAATCAATTAAAATCAGCCCGGGCAAGGGAAATATCCTCCGGTCAGGTGGCCAATGCCTGGAAATGGTTGGGAAAACCAGACAGTGCGTTGAAATACCTGACCCTTTCAAAGAACATTGGGGATAGTCTTTATACCGACAGGATCAAAAAAACAGCCCTTTTTCAAAATTATCAATTCGAAGAGCAACTCAGGTTAGAGAAGACTGCACAGGAAAGTGTGGCCGCACGTAACAAAGCAAGGACGATTGCATTATTCACCGGACTGGGATTGCTTGCTGTACTGGCCCTCGTATTTTACAGGAACTTCCGGCAAAGACAAAAATCATACAGGAAGCTGGAGAAAACTTTATCCGACCTCAAATCCACACAAGCCCAGCTCATACAATCAGAAAAAATGGCCAGCCTTGGTGAGCTCACAGCGGGTATTGCCCACGAAATTCAAAACCCTTTGAACTTTGTCAATAATTTTTCAGAAGTAAACAACGAGTTGATCATTGAATTAGCGGAAGAAGTTGACAAGGGAAATACTGCAGAAGTAAAATCAATTGCTGCAGATATTCGGGAGAATTCTGAAAAAATCAGCCACCACGGCAAAAGAGCAGATGCTATTGTAAAAGGCATGCTCCAGCATAGCCGGGCTGGTAACGGCAAAAAAGAACTCACCGATATCAATGCACTTTGCGATGAATACCTGCGCCTGGCTTATCATGGCTTAAGAGCTAAAGACAAATCCTTCAATGCAACGATGAAAACTGATTTTGATGCCAGCATTGGTAAAGTGAATATCATTTCCCAGGATATTGGCCGGGTGTTACTGAATTTAATCACCAACGCATTCTACGCAGTACAGGAAAAAAAGAAGACAGCCGATGCCGGATATGAACCCACTGTTAGCATATCAACAGCTTCGGTCCAGCCCCCTTTAGGGGGTCGGAGTCTTAGCATAAAAGTTTCCGACAATGGGGGTGGTATCCCTCCCAAAATCCTCGACAAAATCTTCCAACCCTTCTTTACTACCAAGCCCACTGGACAAGGTACCGGCTTAGGATTGAGTTTGAGTTATGATATTGTGAAGGCACATGGTGGGGAGTTGAAGGTGGAAACGAAAGAGGAGAGGGGTTCAACATTTATTATACAAATACCAATTAACTAAATAATGAAATCATTTTTTAAAATTTCCTTACTGCTTTTGTTTCCATTTTTTGCAGGAGCACAAAAACAAGAAAAATTAGTAGATAGTCTGCGCAATGTATTACACACCGCAACTACAGACTCGGCCAGGTTTAATACAGCAGGCCAGCTTTTGTTTACTTTTTATGAGAGCAACAGGGACTCAGCCATTCATTATGTAGAAATATGTATTTCTATTGCCGAAAAAAATAATATGCTTATTAATGTTGCCGAGGCCTTAGCACTTAAAGGGTACCAAGTATACCTTTTGGGCAGGTACGGAGAAGCATTGAAATATCTATTACGAGCAACCAAAATTGCGAATGACCCAGCCAATGAAAAGAAAATTTTCACACCAGGTAAACATCCAGACCTACGGAAAAAGAGGCTAAGCGTTCTTGCAATGACACATTTGCACATGGGGCACCTTATGGGTGCAACAAACGATACCACCCGGCAAATATTTTATTACAAAGAATCGAAGAAGCTGGCTGCAGAATCAGGTGATACTGGAATGGTAGCATTCGCAAATATGAACCTTGGCGGCAAATATTTTAGCTTAGGTAAGTTAGATTCAGCACTGCAATTTGAACAAACCGCTTTAGCATTAATGCTAGAACAAAAAAATGGCAACACTTATATTGGCTCTGTGTATGGAGTTATCGGGAGAATATACCTTAAAAAAGAGGATAAAACGAAGGCTGTTGAGAATTGGTTGCAGGGAATTGCATGGCATGAGAAAACCAACAACCAACGTGGTATTGCTGACCAGTGTGGTGCAATGGCATCCTTTTATCTGGATGAAAAAAATAAAGATTCAAGCTTGTATTATGCCAGAAAACAATTGGCTGTATTACAACAGGCAGGGTTTCCAAATCGGGGTGGTGCTTATTCTAATTTATATAAAAGTTTTGAGCTCAATGGCAATAAGGACAGTGCTTATGTCTACAGTAAACTTGCTTTAGAGGCAACACAAATATCACTCAGTGAAAGAGCAAAAAATTTGGGTGATTTTCAAAAAGAAACTTTTAAAGAACAAGAACGATTACAACAATTGGAAGAAGAAAAAATTGAATCAAAAAACAGGTTGAAAAATTTTGCTTTATTAGGTGTGCTTGGTTTATTTCTTATTGTTGGATTTTTCTTATATCGTAACAGCCGGCAGAAGCAAAAAGCTAATAAAATTTTACAGCAACAAAAAGATAAAGTAGAATCTACTTTGCAAGAGTTAAAGTCTACACAAAGTCAACTTATCCAATCTGAAAAGATGGCCTCGTTGGGTGAACTCACTGCAGGTATTGCCCATGAAATTCAAAACCCGTTGAACTTTGTTAATAATTTTTCTGAGGTGAATAAAGAATTAGTAGATGAATTACAACAAGAATTAAGAGCAGGAAAAATTAAAGCTGCAATTGAAATATTAAATGATATTAAAGCAAATGAAGAAAAAATAAGCCACCACGGCAAAAGAGCTGATGCCATTGTAAAAGGCATGTTACAACACAGCAGTAGCGGCAGTGGCAAAAAGGAACCCACCGATATCAATGCGCTTTGCGATGAATACCTCCGCCTGGCTTATCATGGCTTAAGAGCTAAAGACAAATCCTTCAATGCAACGATGAAAACTGATTTTGATGCCAGCATTGGTAAAGTGAATATCATTTCCCAGGATATTGGCCGGGTGTTACTGAATT
>Ga0209174_10000310_pt1 | contig 37423 bp, 43 predicted proteins | sample JI91814BDNA_FD_187505 | JGI IMG/M metagenome (GOLD analysis project Ga0209174, IMG submission 187505) | Wastewater effluent complex algal communities from Wisconsin, to seasonally profile nutrient transformation and Carbon sequestration -... | ecosystem: Engineered > WWTP > Effluent > Algae...
TTCACGCTTTAAACGTGCTGCCGCTTAATTAGCCAGCAATTTACTGCAGAATTTAAAATCCACTCATTTTTTGGGGGAATTGCTGCTGCAAACTGTTCACGAAAAACAGTACTTAATGAACCATGCCGAAATATGGGCCCAGCTTAGGGAAGGCATTAAATCACTAATTGACCATTTGAGCTGTGATAAACTAGCTGAACTACAGAATTTTAAAGATCTATTGGATTATTTGAACGCAGGCTATATGCCTAGCATACAAAAACAATTATTCATATATAGCATATCCTTATTAAAGTCCCGCCAGCATGAAGACAAAACACAATTGATAGAATTACTAGAGCTTAAAAAATATAGCACTAGTGTTTCGTATCAAGCAGCAGCAATGCTAACAAAATTCTCTAAGCCTAAGCTGGCTTCTTGATATGCAGAACTGACGACAAAAACGACAATAATATAATTACCATGCCAGTACCGCCAATATATATTTCTGGAATATGATGTACAATACTAAATAACATCATAAATGCTAACACGCCTAGCGCATAATGTGCACCATGCTCTAGATATATGTAATTTTGTAAGGTTTTACGATCAACCAGCAATAATGTTAACGAACGCACAAAAAAAGCACCTATTGCTAAGCCGAGCGTGATTATTATAATATCCTTAGTAATAGCAAATGCGCCAATTACACCATCAAAAGAAAAAGACGCATCTAGGACTTCTAAATATACAAAGCTCATTACCCCAACATTCTTAAATGTAGCACCAGCTTTCGAGCCACGATAATAATTATTCATAAATTCAGACATACTATGGATAATCACAAAAGTAGCAATCCCAGTAATTCCCGAGATTAAAATCGTAGCTTGCTTGTCTTCTGGAATTATACTCTGAAAACATACTAGAACTAGCAACGCCGCGACTACTTCGATCGATTCAAGATTACCGATCATACCAATTTTTTTCTCTAACTCGCCGAGCCAGTGAATATTACGTTTATGGTTTAAAATAAACGCTAAAAATACCATCAATAAGAACATTCCACCAAATGCTGAGATGCTACCATGTGCTGAGGTTAAATATATGGCATATTGTTCTGGTTGTTCTATGGCTAATTTTAACACCTCAAACGAACTCAAAGGTGTAACAAAAGATACTAACACTATCGGAAATACCAAGCGCATGCCAAACACAGCAATCAGGATACCCCAAGTTAAAAATCTATGCCGCCATTTTGGCTCCATATCTTGCAAAATCGATGCGTTTACAATCGCATTATCAAATGACAGAGTAATTTCTAAGATAGCTAAAATTGCTGCTAACGCTACCCCTGCCCAATGATCATAAATAAAAGCAACTATTAGGCCTAAAATAGTGATCGCTATTGAAGCATAAAAATTTTTTAGCATTACTCTTCCATAAGGTTATTGGTTAAATTCCTAAAATCCCATAACTTACGATCCATCAACTGACTAGGTTTAACATCAGAGATAGCATGCAAAATATTACTGGGTATCTTAGGGTTATCAGCCGCCAATTCTTTAATTAAACGTTTAATCCGCACTCGCACTAAGTTTTGTTGCGAACCACATAAATTACACGGAATAATCGGATAATTTTTTCTCGCTGCGTATTGAATTATATCTGACTCTTGGCAATAAGCTAATGGGCGGATAACAATATGTTTTTTATCATCAGACAGCAGCTTAGGTGGCATAGATTTAATTTGGCCATTATACAATATCGACATCAATAGAGTCTGAATTAAATCATCTCTATGGTGACCCAATGCGATCTTATTGTAGCCATGTTCAGCAGCATAACTATAGATAATACCTCGTCTTAATCTAGAACATAGCGAACAATAAGTTTTACCTTCTGGTAATTTATCTTTTACTATTGAATAAGTGTCACGGGTTAAGATTTTATAAGGCACGTCAACAGTGTCTAAATAAGCACGTAATTTACTATCATCCCAACCTGGCTGAGCTTGATCTAAAGTAAAGGCAAATAAATCAAATTTTATTTTGGCGCGTTGTTGTAATTTTTTAAGCAAAGACAACATAGTAAACGAATCTTTACCACCAGATAAACAAACCATAATTCGATCGCCAGACTCAATCATGCCAAAATCAGCAATCGCTTTACCAGTATAGTTTAATAGTTTTTTTTCGATTTGCTCTAGTTTTTTTGTGCTATGCGTAACTTGCAGGTTGATTTGACACTCAGACACAACTTACCTCTTCTTCTGTTTGTTTTAATAATAATTTTGCAAAATTACCAACCGCCGAGTGCAGTTTAGGTTTAAATATACGCTGGTCACCAAATACTATAATTTGTTGTTGCGTGTTAACAATAAGATTTTCTAAAATTTCTATCCCACGATCGAAGTTATATGGTGTAGGATCATTAACGGTATATACCGAAGAAAATAAACTTATCGCTTTCGATTTAAAATAAGGCTCTTGCACTAAACGTACTTCTAACCCAGCAAAACTCGTGCCCTGTAACTTATTGCGTAAATACTGTGCCTGACCACTAAAGCAAGTGTAAATTGTTATGTCTACACCATCGCGCCCATGCTTTTCTAGCCAAGTCAAAATCGCCGCTACTTCTGCAGCGTTTATTCTGCTGCCCATATAAGCCGCACTTACTGACTCGACATTAATTAACTCATAGCTTAATTCTGTATTTGTATATTTTACAAAATTTAAATCAGCATCTTTGCTTTGTGCAGCTAAATTCCAACAATTACCCACCGCAGCAGAAACCCCATCAAACTGTAAGTCTTCGTAATCTGCATCACAGTGTACTAATTTGCAATGTTTAGCTAGCTCATAATCGATATGTACAGAAAATCTAGGGTTACATATTGGATTGTAATTGCCAAATATTATCGCACGCTGACTTATTGCTAGCAATTGCGCAGCTTGCATCGGCGAAACATATTCAGCATGCTCAAGAATCAATAAATCAATTTTTGTTGGCTGCACTTGTAAGAACTGATTAAAATTATCCGCGTCTATAAATCTAGCACGCCAATACTGAGCAGCAGCATGCAGCAATTTGGGCCACAAATTCTTGTCCACCAAATTAGTCACCGACGTTATACTATCAGCATTACAGTCATGCGTTTGAGCCCATAATAAACATTTATCTCGCACCAGCTCTACCTGTCTTAGATCACTATCTGATTGATGCAACGCATCAGCTACAAACCGTTCACTATTTGCCGCGCGTCGTAATTTATCTTGGATCAGAGCATCTAATTGCTTTTGACTAAAACCTAGTACATTTTCAGTGGGAAAATTTTGCTTAAAAAATACAAATAAACGCCGTAACCTCTGCTTTTGCATCCATGGAATAAAATCTAAGATACGCGACCAGGTTGGTACCAACTCTAATTGGCGTATCCAGATTGAGTGCAACACTTGCATGTGTCTATGCTTGGCATTAATGTCTTTAATTTGTTGCTTTAACTGCTCAAGACGCGCCAATATCCCGCCCCTGTCAGCATATTTTGTAGTAATTTTTTCTTGCATATCTTGCCAATTCTTTAACGCCCGCTGCCCCTTAAAGTAAGCATTAAAGTATTGCGTTACCGTCGCATGCAATAAATCTAAATCTATTATCCCGCCATCTGTTTTAGGAGCAAAATTAAAGATACTAGAATAATAATATTCTTTGTCGCTTTTGTACCAAACATATTCTGGTGGCAAAGCTTGTTTAAGAGCAGCTTCGATCCAAGCATCCTGCACTAAACGTATAATATATTTGTCTTTGCCCGAATGTCGATCAGCAGCGATTAGTTTAATTTTAGACTTATTGTTTAATAATTTTATGTCCATCACTGGGTCGGTTTTACCAAGCAACGATAGAGAGAAAACTATCGCACCAGACTGTAACGTATAACCAGTCTTTAATAATAAGTCCTGCCAAGTATCTGCAGTAACCGCACTTAACATTTGCTGTGCATAATTCAATTGGCTAGTCCAATTTAAACTCTTAGGATCTTCAAGCCAGCATGGTGGTTGTAACACAAAATAATTATCAAAATTATCCGCTGTACTTAATGCTATCGGATTTAAATCTGCAGGCTCAACTGCTCGATTAGAGACAACCGGATAAGCACAGATCACATTTGGAATAAAGTTACCAGCTGCATCTAACTCAACCATTAGCGAATACGGGGAAAAATATTCATCTAGACTTTTAGCATAAACTGGCACAACCACTAGTTTAGAGCCATACTCTCGTAGCTGTGCAAGCATCTTAGGATCATTAATCTGTCCAGTGTTACACTCTGCGCGGGAAATAATTTGTAAATAATCTTTAGCATCTGTTAATGACACCGCAGCTAATAGTTGCTGCTGTAAACCATGTTGCCAATACTCTAAAACTGCTTTGGTATTATGCATCTAATAAATTTTCCACCATTTCCGGTTGATCACGCAGCGCAAAAATTCGCTGATATTTCTGCTCTTCTTGTAAACGAGCGGTTGATTTAATACCAGGGATTATACTTAACTCCTGCAAAAATTGATCAATTTCGCTTACATAACCCTGTTTAATTTTAGGTCTGTTGCCTGGAAACATACTGCCTCCCTATGCATAGTATGGATTAGCTCCAACCGCATGATCAGTAACATCTCTAACCGCGGTAATCTCAGGACACTGTTCTAATAAACTTTTTTCGATACCTGTCTTTAAGGTCACATCCGCCATGCCACAACCATGGCAACCGCCACCAAAGCGTAGCACTACTACTCCATTATCGACTATATCTTCCAAGCTTACAAAGCCACCGTGGCTAGCTAGGTTAGGATTTATCTCGGTATCTATAATATATTGCACTTTTTCTGTCAGTGGCGCATTAGAAGCTGGTGCAACACCCTTGATAAACGGCGCTTTAACGGATAATTGCCCACCAAATTCACTGGTCTTATAATCAATAACCGCCGAGCGCAAAGCCGCAATCGAGATTTGCTCGATAAATAATATAAACTGTGGAAATTTTATTTGTAGATCGGTCTCGTCTTCATCACCAGGAGGACAAAAAGTAATACCTACATCGGCCTTCATAGTGCCTGGATCTGAAACAGAAATACGCAAGTTTGTTCCAGGGACATCAAATTCCTTGGCGAGCAAGCTGCTAAAATGCTCTTGAGCCGCGGCAGTTAAATTTAAAAGTTGCATAGCTAATAAAACCAATGACTAGACGTTTTTGATTTTAAAGCACTGGCACAACAATTGCTATATCTGTGTGTGCTTATTGCTGTTGTAATTTCTGTTGCTGAAGTAGGTATTTGCGTACATATTCAAGATCTTTTAATTCTTGCTTACGTAAACCTGAAACTCGATTTAATGGTTTTAATTTTTTTAGTTTTAACTGCTTAGCCCCAACACAAGTTCGATCTTGGTAAACTATTTGCCCCTTAACAGCACGGCATTTATAAACCAAAGTTTCTGCTGCATATACACTGTGAGTATGGCTTAAAAGAATAGCAGTTACACTGAATATTACTGTAGTTAATAGCTTATTACGCACATTGCCACCCGTATTTAGTTTACAAAGTGACTCATTATTTCATAATTAACTATTGGTGTCAATAAGATTAAAAAAACAACATAGAAATACCAAAACCTGGCAACATGTATATCGGCGCCCAGATAATTGCCGACAAAACATTGGCAAATAGAAACTGCTTAGGTGTCATAGCCATCATCCCAGCAACCACCGGGATAAAAGGCCGTACCGGACCAACAAAGCGACCGATAATAATACTTTTGCCACCATGGCGTAAAAAGAAATCTTTACCGCGATCTAACCACTTAGGAAATCTTCTAAACGGCCAGTAGTATGGTAAATGGTGTTTAAAGTGCCGCCCTAAATAATAACTAATACTATCGCCGGCGATAGCCCCAGCAATTGCCCATAGCAATGTGGGTATCATCTCTAAGACCCCCGCACTTACCAGGCCTCCTACCACCCCCATAACTATCAAACCAGGAATAAATAAGCCCACTACAGCTAATGACTCTGATAATGAGAGAGCAAAAACCGTAAACCCAGCCCAATGAGGATTAGCAACTATCCACTGCTCCATTAAGTCTAAAGTCTCTGCACTAAAAAAATCAAACATGCCTCTGCCTTATGCTCTATGAATACTGAGTCTTTTTATCTTCTCTTAACAACACATATTTATCTAATTCTACGCGCATTTTACCTGCAGTAAACGGTTGGCTCAGAATCCCACTAGCCCCAAACTTAATTGAGCTTATTACTTTGTCAGGTGTTATGTTATCTGTCAACATTACGACATAGTGACTAGGATCAATTTCAATTATACTTTTTAATAACTCTAATTCGTCCTGATCTTTTTGATCACGAATAAAAGTTACATCATAAGGCACTTTGCCACGCTGCTGCACAAACTCTTTGACAGCTAATCCAGCACCTGCAACTACCACTAAATTTTGTAACCCCAAACTTGCTAATTCTCTTGTTATCACATCATCACTAGCTGACACGGTGTTGTTAACTAGTAAAATCTTAATATTCTTATTCACTGGAATACCCTCATCCATAAGGTTGCAATGTAGATTGGCTCTTCGCATTAATGAAGAGCCAACGCCTAGCTTAATTATAATGCGCAACTGCCGCTAATAAAATTAAAGCAACTATATTTATTATTTTTACTAATGGATTAATTGCAGGTCCAGCCGTATCTTTATACGGATCGCCAACAGTATCGCCTGTGATTGCAGCTTTATGAGCCTCTGAGCCCTTACCACCGTGATAACCGTCTTCAATATATTTCTTCGCATTATCCCATGCACCACCACCGGAGGTCATAGAGAACGCTACAAAAATGCCCGTTACGATGCTGCCCATCAACATTGCCCCCAAGCAAGTGAACGCCTGTTCTAAGCTTGCAACACAACGAATTATGAAAAACAATGCTATCGGTGCCAATACTGGCATTAACGAAGGGATAATCATTTCTCTAATTGCTGCTTTGGTTAACAAGTCTACTGCTACACCGTATTCTGGCTTAGCAGTACCAGCCATGATCCCAGGAATTTCTTTAAATTGACGCCGGACTTCTACCACCACTAAGCCACCGGCTCGACCTACCGCCATCATTGCATAGCTAGCAAATAAATATGGTAATAAGCCCCCAATAAATAAGCCTACTACTACAAATGGATCTTGCAGTTTAAATTCTACAGGCAAAGTTGGGAAATAATAGCTCAAGTCTTCAGTATAAGCTGCAAATAATACTAGCGCGGCTAACCCAGCCGAGCTAATTGCGTAGCCCTTGGTCACGGCTTTAGTAGTATTACCCACTGCATCGAGAGCATCGGTGATTTTACGTACTGATTCGTCTAGATGTGACATCTCGGCAATCCCACCAGCATTATCAGTTACTGGTCCATAGGCATCTAACGCCACGATCATACCTGCTAACGACAACATACTGGTAGCTGCGATTGCAATACCAAACAAGCCGGCAATCATATACGAACTTAAAATTGCTGCACTGATTACTAGTACTGGGAGAGCAGTAGCTTCCATTGATACTGCCAAGCCTTGAATAATATTAGTAGCGTGACCGGTCAAAGAAGCCTTAGCAATACTGTTTACTGGTCTAAAGCCGGTAGCTGTGTAATATTCTGTAATCCACACGATTAATCCAGTTACTACCAACCCAACTAAAGCGCAATAGAACAAATCCATTCCTACAAGTTCATTATTGCCAATAATAAATAAATTATGCATGCCAAATAGCCAGTTTGTTATTACATAAATTAATACCGCTGAAATAATTGAAGTAGCAATGACGCCCTTATATAACGCCCACATTATGTTAGTACTTGAGCCACTCAGACGCACGAAAAACGTACCAATGATTGAACCCAAAATACATACTGCGCCTAAACATAATGGGTACAGCATTAAATCAGCTCTAATGGCATCTGCCGCCAACACGCTACCTAACAGCATAGTTGCAACAATAGTTACAGCGTAAGTTTCAAACAAATCCGCAGCCATACCAGCACAATCACCTACGTTATCACCTACATTATCGGCGATCACCGCTGGATTTCTAGGATCGTCTTCTGGGATACCAGCTTCAAGTTTACCCACTAAATCTGCGCCTACGTCTGCACCTTTGGTGAAAATACCACCACCAAGACGCGCAAATATGGAAATTAAGGAAGCGCCAAAGCCCATGGAAACTAGAGACTCCAATACGGTACGTTCGGAGATTTGTAAATTAGTTAGATATAGGTAGTACAGTGCCACCCCCAACAAGCCTAAGCCAACTACTAACATGCCGGTCACTGCGCCTGCATTAAACGCCATCCGCAAGGCTGGCTTTAAACCAGAACGCGCAGCTTCGGTAGTTCGCACATTAGCCCGTACTGATACCGCCATACCGATGTAGCCAGCGATACCTGATAAGAAAGCTCCGATCACAAAACCTATTGCTGGCAAACTACCCAGCAAGCAATACAAGCACACCGCAATTACCGATCCAACTATAGAAATGGCTTTGTATTGACGATTTAAATAGGCGCTGGCGCCTTCTTGAATGGCAGCAGCAATTTCTTGCATTCTGCTATTTCCAGCGGGGGCTTTGAGAATACCTAGCGAAGTAACAGCACCGTACAAAATCGCTAGCAACCCGCTTGTTATAATTAAAATATACGCTTCAGTCATTCCAACTCCTTAAACACTTACCGCGGGCCAAGCCCGAACATAATTGCCGAGTATATATCATATACTTAGCACTTGACCAGCAGGATTAAATCTAGCATTCTTGGGGCATGGCGAATAGCGAACTACAAAATGTGGTGATAACAGAGGGCATAGCTCTCTTCTTTATAACAACGGTTATAATCTCGGCGTTTCAACGCTGGAAGTTTGTTACCTACGTTTCTTCTGTGTTAGCGACTATAGCAGTATTTTCTGCTTGGAGTGCCGCCATGGCGCTAGGTGCGGTATTAGTCTATACACCAGTGTCTGTTTTACTATGGCTCGATCTTGAAAAGCAGGATTTACGGACACCGCGACTAATTTGCTGGTCGTTTTTAATTCTTGGGGTGCTATTGTTGATATTTAAGAACGTATATAACGTTTACATAAAGTTGAACTAACTACATAAACGCTAGCCAGTAACTAACTCCCGTGACAATAATAGCAATAATAATTACAGCGGCTATCCCATCTAGCGCATCATCTTGCATACTAACCCCCCATTCTTAATCTTCTACACTACCATATAGGAAATTGTATGCTACATCTTATTCTGATTGCCAGTCTTTCATGCGCGACTGCAAACGCAACATAGCCTGGCTGTGAATTTGGCTTACTCTTGATTCACTAACTCCTAAGACTAAGCCCACTTCGCGTAAATTTAATTCCTCGTCATAATATAGCGCTAACACTAATCGTTCACGCTCTGGTAGACCTGATATGCCCTTGGCTAATGATTTGTGAAAATCTGCACGTTGCAAGCCATCAAGCGGACTAGGAAAATATCCAGCTATACCATCTGGGACTAAATCTTCATTGATGCCAATATCATCAAACCCAAAAATTCTGGTACCAACTGAATCTTGCAGCATTTTATGATATTCATCCAAACCTATGTTTAGTTCCATGGCAACTTCATAATCGCGCGCATCACGCCCAGTTAAGTTTTCCACGACACGAATTGCTTGCGTGATTTTGCGTGTATTGCGATGTACCGATCTTGGCGCCCAATCACCTTTACGAATTTCGTCTAACATCGAGCCACGGATCCTAATACCAGAATAGGTCTCGAAGCTTGCGCCCTTAGTGTCATCAAAATTTTTTGACGCTTCTAATAGACCTATCATGCCTGCTTGAATTAAATCTTCGATTTGTACACTTGGTGGCAAGCGTCCCTTCAAATGATGCGCAATACGTTTGACTAAACCAGCATGATTTTTGACTAATTCATGTGCAGTTTTAGTATCTTCATCGGTATACATGGACCAGCCATTTAGTATCGTTGTCATTTTAACCAACCCGTTAACGTCGTCGACTCTAATGTATTACTTGCAAGAATTGTTCCAAGCAGCCGACCGGATCAACAAATGCTGAATAACTCATCAAGTTTAGTTATTATTAATATTTTTTTGACATCTGGATTGCAATTATTAACCTGAATATCGGAATTATCACCACCGGCGTGATCACGTAGCGACAACAACATTCCTAGCGCTGAACTATCTAGATATTCTGCTTCTTTCAGGTCGATTATATATTTAGACGGTTTAGGTGCTATGGGTTCATATGATTTCTTGAATTCTGCCAACATGCTAAAGTCAAAGCGTCCCCTAACCGCAATAGTTAAAATATTGCCATCGCCAGAAATGCTTGAATTTATTGACATATAATCACCACTGTTTCTTGTTTGCTCATAATATTTTTACAATCTACTAATACTTCAGCATAGCCTATTTAACAGCATTAAACAGGGTGAATATACTCGTTTTAATAATTGTAACTTTCGCTAGTCTTAAAGTAAGGATGAATCAGAAAGGACTCTGTTTATGCGTTATATTAGCCGTCAAAATACAATGTTTATTCTATATTTGTTGCTAGGTAATCTAATAATTCAGTTAATAGCTAAAGCCAAAGCGGCACAACAAATGCCGAAAAATATATTATTAATAATGTCTGATGATATGCCTGCACGCGTATCGCCGCCGTACATGGACGTAAAAAACCCTATTTATAATTTGAATTTAGTGAATGCGCGTTATAAACAATTTATTGACACTTCTACTGCGTTTTATGGCATTACTCAAGTTTCTGTTTGTGCGCCTACACGCGCTAGTCTTCTGTTAGGGCGATCACCAACCAAAACTAGGCTTGGAACTTTTGAAATATTATGGCCGCAAGCAGCGCCCAATATACAATCAATATTCGGTTATTTCAAAAATCGTGGTTATTACGCGTTTATCACCGGGAAAATATTTCATACTGATTCCAGCTTTCAAAATACACAACTTGAATTCAATATGGGCCAATTAAGTGTACCGCACGCATGCACTGATTCAGGCAATAGTGGTTGCGCGGGTTATATGTGGTGTGAAAAACCTGCTGAGCAATTAGCCGACAATTGTCCAGTTAACTCCTGCATAAACACTTTAAATCAAATGGCAAAAAATAAAACCCAAAGATTTATCATCGGTTGTGGTATACATCGTGATCATCTCACCTGGGAAGATACTGGCAACTATTTATCGAAAATAACTGGTGACATCGTTGACCATACTACACCTATCATCCCTGGAGCTAATGATTTCCATCACAGCTTAGCCTATCGAGCAGATTATGGCAACGCCAAGTATAAAGTAAAAGTAGGAACTAAATATCAACGCATAATTCAAAAACCAAGAAAATTACCTGGCGATATCTTTCAAGCTAAATATGCCGGCACTGAACGTGACATTCATCGTCATCATTATGCCATGACACTTACTGCTTTTGACAATATAGGTAAAATTTTAACAGCTGTAGATAACGCTGGCTTAGCCAATACTACTGATATAATATTTTTAGCTGATCATGGTTTTCAACTTGGAGAACGAGGTCTCTTGGGCAAAAATAGTCTATACCCTGAAGCTACTGACGTACCTTTTATTATTCATCAGGCCGGACAAGAAAAAGCTTATTTTAATAAATATCCAGTAAATACTATGAGCTTATACGCTACTTTAATAGAGCTGCAATTTGGCAAAGATGCAGTAACCAACTTTAATGATGGCAGTGGTCTGAGTTTAGATAGCAAATCGCTAGTGCCAGCGCTAACAGACGAAAATGTCCAAACCGATGATCTAGTAATCACTCAGTATCCACGTTGTAATCGCTTAGATTCAATTCAGAAAGACGATTGCATGAATGGAGTTAGCACTAATGCTTCATGTAAGAATGTGCGTCCCATTATTCTATTTATGGGTTATTCGGTAGTATCCAATACATATCGCATTACCGAATGGCTACCTTATAACGATGTTAGAACTAGCTGCAATAAACCAACCTGGCCAAATATGCCAACTACACTACAGGGCATTGGTGAACCATGGTGGCAAATCGATAAAAAGCTTTCTGGACCAAATTTAACTGCACCTGGTATTCAGCCTGAAGTTTACGCTATACGGAATGGCAAAATTGTCAGCGATAATTTAGCCAATAATCCAACGCCAGAAATTAAAGACTTAATGCAAAAAACTTCTATAAAATTAAGACAGAAGTTAAAAAGTTATATGTAGTTCACGGTATAGGGCCGGTACGGAGACCGGCCCCTACAGTTATGCTACCATTTCTTTAAGAGCTTTAAGCGCTGTAACTTTAACCTTACGGCTGGCAGGCTTAGCTTTAAATGTGGTTGGTTCGCCAGTAAATGGATTAATCCCTTTTCTAGCTTTTTTGGCTGGCGCGTTTTTGACAGTCATCTTTAACATGCCGGGCATAGTAAATTTACCAGGTCCGCCCTTCTTTAGATGCCCTTCAACAATAGTCGTTAATTCAGCAAATACTGCTGATACATCTTTTTTAGATACACCAGTACGCTCAGCTAAAGTAGATAGCAAGGTACCCTTAGTGTAAACGCTTGAAACTTTTCCTAAAGGCCCGGCACTTACTGCTTTAGTAGTACTAGAAGCTTTTTTAGTTTTTTTCGCGGTTGATTTTTTTGCGGTACTACGTTTAGTAGTTTTAACTTTTGTTTTAGCCTTTTTCGTGGCCTTTTTCCTAGCTGCCATATAATTACTCCGTTGATTTACATAAAACTATTACATAATAGCAAATAAATTACATAATGAAAGCAATTACTTAATTTTATTTTTTACTTTATATTGGTCTGTCTGCTTTCCAATGATCTAGCTGCTGAAATTTTGTCATTAAGCACCGCTACAGCATCTTTGACCTGTAAATCCGGCGTAATTTGCAACAAAATTTTTTGCCAATAAGCAATGGCCTGAGTATAAGCGCCAGACTTATAGGAATGCACCGCCAATAAATTTAACGCTGTAATCTGATTTGGCATAATTTTTAGTATGTTTTCTAGTGCCTGCCTAATTTCCGGTGGCAAAACTCCAGTTGCTAATTTAGATTGGATACTGGCAAAATTTAAAATTAAGTCTAAATTTTGTTCCTCTGGCAATAAATTTAACTTGTTTTTAACTAGTGCACGACGTAAACGCACATTCAAAGGTCTAATTTGCGCGTTAGTTGCTCGTTGCTCACGCTGTATTTGGCTATAATACGGTACCAACTGATGACTTGCGCCCCAATTAAAATACAAACTATACGCCATTAACGGCAGGCACAACCCACAAACAGCAGACATTTTATACTTATGATCACTTTTAATTGCTAATATCGGTAGCAATAAAAAAGATAAGCAACTAAGTGTACACAGCGCTGTTAATGTCCAAAAACTAATAATTTGCATTACGATATATAAACAACATGCCTAAGCCTAACATCATTAAAGGCCCAAGCCAAAGCATCCAGGTATTGGGACGCATTGGTGGATTAAACAATACATAGTCACCATAACGATGACTCATAAATTCACGCACTGCGGCATCAGATACGCCGCTATTTAGCATATTATAAATTTTATTGCGCATGTCAACGGCTAGAGACGCATTTGATTCGTATAGGCTCTGATTTTGACATTTGGCACATCTTAATTCTTTGGTTAATTTTACAAAGCGTTGCTGCAACTGAGCTGAAGCAAACGGATAACTATCTTCAGCGGCAAACGCCAGCTGCGCAATGCATAAACAGATCAACGCCATAATAATTAAACGAAATTCCATGATTTAAAATAACCTCAATTTATTAATTTATTAATTTGTTAATTTCCGTATTTATGACTGTACCCTACAATTCATCAGTAAGGATACCAACATGCACGTAACGAATCGAAGATGTTAACTGTATATGGATTGCCTCATTTATTCAACCACAGGTCAGCATTATTCTTGTCATCTTTGTTAATGACGACCAATTGCAATTTGCTTGATTTGTGGTCATTTAATATCTTTTCACTCGCCAAAAACCAGCAAAGCCACCTAGAGCCATTAATATTGCCCCCAGCCAGATCCAGCGCACAAATGGCTTATAGTAAATTCTAACTGACCATTCATTGGCGCTTAATTCTTGACCTAAAGCTATATAAATATCCTGTAAGATCCCTGGCAAAATTGCAGTTTCAGTCATTGCAGTCTCTTGTGCTAAATACCAGCGTTTTTCTGGCTGTAAAATAGCTATTTTCCTCTTGACTTTCGTTACAGCAAACATCCCGCGTTGGCTAAAATAATTTGGTCCGTCAACTACATCTACGCCAAGAAATTGTATAGAATAATCAGCAAGATTTATTCTGTCACCAACTTGTACTCGTAAATCTTTTTCAATTTCATAGGCAGGAGTGATACTTATGCCAATGATTGTTACTGCCAAGCCAATATGCCCCAAAGTCATAGATGCTTTTTTACGCATATATAAAGTACTAAAAATTATAGCTAATGCAAACGACAAGCCTATATATGCATTTAATTTGGGCATTTTAAAGTATATTATTAAAAAACTAATAGCTAGCAATAAACTAAATATCACTAACAGCAATAATGCTTTTGGTTTGGGCATAACTGCTGGCAACATTATAGCTAGCATAATCAAAATAATCGGCACAAACACTGCGTTAAAATACGGATAGCCTACTGAAAGTTTTTGTGCAAACATTACATCATATAATACTGGGTATAAAGTTCCTAACAACACCGTCCCAGCAGCTACTAGTAATAATATATTATTACTTAATATCCCCAGTTCTTTACTCGTAATTTTGTTATTAGTTAAATCTGGCAGTATTAATTTAGACGTACGTATAGCATATAAAAATAACGCCCCGCCTATAGCTAAAAATAAAAACTGTAATACAAATACACCGCGAGCTGGATCAGCTGCAAAAGCATGCACAGAGGTAATTACCCCTGAACGAACAATAAAAGTACCTAATAAACTTAAAGCAAAAGTGCTAATCGCCAAAAATAATGCCAAGCGCAAAAATCGACCTTTTTTCGCAGCAACCGCCAAGGTATGCAACAACGCAGTTGCAGTTAACCACGGCATAAACGAAGCATTCTCCACCGGATCCCAAAACCACCAGCCACCCCAACCTAATTCATAATATGCCCACCAACTACCGAGCGTAATACCCAAAGTCAGAAACACCCAAGCGATTAATACCCAGGGGCGTAATTTTTTCGCCCAAACCTCGTCTAACTGACCATTTAATAAAGCTGCAATTGCAAACGCAAAAGCTACTACCGTACCGACATAACCCATATACAAAATCGGCGGATGTGAAATCATCCCAAGGTCTTGTAGCAATGGATTTAAATCTACACCATCCAACGGAATATCAGTAATATAGCGCAAAAATGGATTAGAGGATTTTAATAATAATATTAGAAAACCTAAATTTATACACCCCATAACTGCAAGCACTTTGTTGCTAAATCCTGCAACCCAATTGCGCGAGGCAACAATAACAGCTAACATCCAAGCGCTTAGTATCACCACCCATAATAATAACGATCCCTCATGCGCGCCCCATATGGCTGTCAGCTTATAATAAACTGGTAGCGCTGAATTTGAATTATGCGCAATATACTGCACAGAAAAATCATCATTAACAAACGATATAGCCAAAACAAGAAAACTAAGCCAAATAAAAAATACTTGTCCTAAAGCTAAAGGGCGAATTAAATTATATTGGTTTACATGCTGATTAAAGCTCAAAACAAATAACAGTGCCTGCAAACCCGCAAGGCATAAAGCTAAAATCAAACAAAAATGGCCTAATTCTGGAAACACAAACTACCTGCTTTATTTTTACGGTTTATTTAATTTACTAAGTTCTGGTGGCATATAATTTTCATCATGCTTGGCTAAAATTTGTTCCGCCGCAAAAACATGATCCGTATTTAATGCACCCAATGCCACCACTCCTTGCCCCTCACGAAATAAATCAGGCAATATACCAGTATATATTACTGTTAAGTAATGTTTATAATCAGTAATGCTAAACTTAATTTGCAAATTATCTGTACTTAACAAACTATTTGCCACCACCATGCCACCGACCCTAACTCTAGCCCCAACCGGGATTTTTGCTTGCTGCAATTCAGAAGGAGTATAAAATAAATTTATATTTTGTTTTAATGCATATAATATTAGCCCTACAATTACAAACAAACCACACATAATAAAGCTTATATACCAAAACTTAAGTTTATGCTTGTGGCTCATTATTCAGACTCTTGTTTATCTAACAAAATTTTCTTTTTAATATTCACCGAGGTCTTTAATGCGGCATATAAATGCCAACTAAATACTAATATAAAAATTAAATAGCAAGGCCAAATATATATTCCATAACCACCCATATGCAAAAATTCTAAAATTTGATTAATTTTTTCACCCATTCTGAATTACGCTCACGCCATAAGATTTCGCTACGTGCATTCATACAGACTAATAAGCCGTACATTAAATATCCTGCAAATAACATGCTCAATAACGGATACAACATCGCACTGGCAATTGCAGGTTTGGCAAACCTACTAATGCTTGCGCCTTGATGTAACGTATGCCACCAATTTACCGAGTAATGAATAATCGGGATATCAACTAAGCCGACTAAAGCTAAGATTGCAGAAGTTGTAGCCGCAATTTTTTCATCACGAATTGCCGAGCGCAGACCGATATAGCCAAAATATAAAAACAATAAGATCAATTCTGAGGTTAAACGTGCATCCCACACCCACCAAGTGCCCCACATGGGTTTACCCCACAGCGATCCACTTAACAAAGCAATGGCCGTAACTGAGGCACCAATTGGCGCGCTAACTTTAGCAATTATATTAGCAATTTTGATCTTCCAGATTAAATATATCCCAGACATTAATCCGATAATGGTATAAATAGACAACGATAATAATGCACACGGCACATGTACATACATAATTTTTACCGCATGTTTTTGCTGGTAATCAAGGGGGGCAATAAAAAGTCCGGCCAGCAGGCCGTAGGCTAATAATACCCCGGCAGTAACAGCTAACCAAGGGATAAGTTTAGTTGTTTGCTTATAAAAGTATCCTGGCGATGCAAATTTTTTCATGCGATGCTTGCTCTTACTGCCACGCTCGCTGCTAACGGTGCAAACAACAAAGCTGCAACACTCATAGCGGCTAATAATGATAATTGTCCGAAACTTTCTATGCCTTGCAAGCTTAACACACAAGCAGCAGTTGCTAAAACTAACACCGGTATATATAGTGGCAAAATTATAATTGCTAATAATAAGCCGCCACGCGTTAAAGCCACTACTAATGCTGCGCCGATTGCGCCAATTAGACTCAAAAATGGCGTACCTAATAATAAACTCAGTGCTAGAATCAAAATAGTTGATAACGGCAAGCCAAAGCTAAACGCTAATATTGGCCCTAGCACCACTAACGGCAAGCCAGTTACCAACCAATTTGCCAGAGTTTTGGCAAAAATTAACAAGCTTAAAGAATTTTTACTAACTATGCATTGTTGGAATATTTCAAGTTGATAATCTAGTTTAAATATATTTTCTTGCGCCAAGATCGATGCCAATAAAGCCGCAGTCCATATAATACCAGGAATCAACCAAGATAAAGCGCTGGGTAACGGTCCAAAAGCAAATGGAAACATACAAACCGCAATTACAAAAAATAACAATGTAGATAACCAATCGCTTTTTTTATTTAAATATATCTGTAAATCGCGGTTTAGGACTAAAATAAAAAAATTAAAATATTCACGCATATTGTTCTAAATATAGACTACCAATGACTACACCTGCAAGTTCGATCTGGTTGTGACTAGCGATGATTAACGCTCCTCCAGATAACAAATGTTTTATTAGTAGATTAGTTAATATTAATTTAGCGTTATTATCTAAATTCACAAATGGCTCATCTAATAACCATAATTTTTCTTGCGCTAAATATAAACGTGCTAAATTTACGCGCTGTGCTTGACCAGCCGATAACTCTTCGCCTGCAGTATATAATTGTTTATTTATACCGGCATTTTGGATAGCTAATTGCATATGTTGTGAATTAACACTTGAGCTACGAGAATTTAGCAAATGCAAAAATTTTAAATTTGCTTGTACTGATAAGGCCGGATGTAAATTAGAATTGTGCCCCAAGTAGAGCGCGCTATAATCAGTGGTAATTTTACCGGCGGCAATTGGCAGCAAGCCAGCAATAATTTTTAATAACGTAGTCTTGCCAACACCATTTGCTGCGTTTATTTGCAACGCCTGGCCATCGGAAAGTGTAAAATTTAAATTTTTGAATAATACATTGTCGTTACGTGAGCCAGATATCCCTATAACTTCTAACATCAAGACCACTTTCGGCTTAACTAGTTGCGTTCACTCTAACATATTTATTAGCTGATCGATAGCTTCACTGCCATTTTATTCAGCTTTTCTTGATCTTGCTTCGCATCTTGGTGCTTTTCGTATTGCATATCTGTTGCGGGTAGAGAGCTAGCCTTGGGAACCATCTGTACGCCGGTTTGCACGGTGAATCTCTTAAATAGCGCCTGAATATGCCAGTCGGGAAATGCTTCAGCGCAATTACCATCTTCTTCCAAACGTTCTTTGAGTAAAATTACAGTTTGTTGAATGTCAACTACAAGCATTTGTAAATCTTGATTCAATTCAGTGTTGCTTAGAAATCTTAATACGTCTAGCAAGCTTTCTAGCTGTCTTATTATTTTATTCATTTTTATTTATCTCTCTTTGCCGGGGCCAATTATGTATAACATATTTACGCCTGAAACTATAAAAAATTTGCTGTATAGCCAGCTAGTACCGTACAATAGCCTCGATTGAATAGGGACTGGGAGTGTAGCGCGTGATTGTTGAATTCTTCTATGAGTATGGGTTATTTGCAGCTAAGTTTATAACCGTTGTTGGATTAGTAATTGCCGGTATAGGCTTTCTAATTAGCCTGTCGGGTGCTAGAGACACTAAAGATTCTGGTACTCTAAGTGTCGAAAATATCAACGACAAGTTAGAAGACTTAAAGCTAGACATGGAATCCGAAATTCTCAGCAAAGAAGAATTTAAAGTACTGCTAAAAAATCGCAAAAAACAAGACAAGCTGGAAGCTAAACAAAGCAAGCAACGAGCTAAACGCGGCGATACGGAACCAGCTAAACCCAGGATGTTTATTATCCGCTTCGAAGGCGATATGCACGCCAGTGAAGTAGAAAATCTGCGTGAGTCAATCACCGCTATTTTGACCGTAGCACAAGATAATGACGAAGTATTAGTCTTGGTAGAAAGTGCTGGCGGTATAGTGCATAACTATGGTTTAGCTGCATCACAATTAGTCCGAGTTAAACAACATAATATAAAACTAACAATTGCTGTGGATTTAATCGCCGCTAGTGGTGGTTACATGATGGCCTGCGTGGCAGATCAAATTATTGCCGCACCATTTGCGTTGCTAGGCTCAGTCGGGGTATTAGCTGAAGTGCCTAATTTTAATCGCTTACTAAAGCGCTTTGATGTAGATATTGAGCACCACACCGCTGGCGAATACAAGAGTACTTTGACTATGCTAGGTAAAAACACCAGCAAAGCACGAGAAAAATTTCAAGACGAACTTGAAGAAATTCATGTATTATTCAAAAAGTTTGTCGCCGAAAATCGCCCTCAGTTGGACATAGCTAAAATTTCCACTGGCGAAGCATGGTATGGCACTCAAGCATTAGAATTAAAGTTGATCGACACTATTCAAACTAGTGATGATTATATAATTGATAAAAGCGCTAACTCCGATATATTTGAGATTAGCTTTGAAGTTACCGAAGGCCTAAAAGACAAGCTAGTTGCGCTATTATACAAGAGCAGCAGCGTTGTGTTAGAAAAAATATGGTACAAATTTGGCCATAAATTTAATTTTGCAAAATAATCTATTAAATTAAACTATCATAAGGAAATTTAAATTATGAAGAGAGACGTATCTAACGTAAAATTTATTGGCGGCCGTTTAACTATCATCCAGTTTATGAGCATTATTGGCGGCACCGCGTTAATTACAACTTTAGTACTAAATTACTATTTTTCATTTTTATAATTTTAATTGCTCCGGTGGCACAGTGGATAGCGCGGTCCCCTCCTAAGGGACAGGTCAGAGGTTCGAATCCTCTCCGGGGCACCAAATATAGTTAATAACCAGGAGCTAACAGATGCAAGAAAAAAATATCGAACGGTATAAGATTCGTGGCAAGTTAACTATTATTCAGTTTATGAGTATTCTTGGCGCCATGGCCTTGCTGATTACTTTGGTACTTAGTTATTTTATTGCTTAATGCCGTTTACCAAATGCCTTACCACTAGCTATAGCTGCAAAAGTCTTCATAGTTTGCCCTTCTACAATCATATATCTAGGCTGCGACATTGAGCGGTGTGATTTATCTGCTGCCAGAGCATCAATACTAAATGCCATTTCATACCCGGCATTACTAGCTGCTTGTTCAAGATATTCATTATAAATACCAAACGGCCAGGCTAATAAGGTAATATTAGTCGCAAGTTTTTCATTAATAACTTGTTTAGAATTTACGAGCTGAACTTTAACTAATTTTTCATACTCTTTTTCTGATAGGCGTTTCTTCTCTTGTTTAAAATTAGGATGCCAGTAGGTATGCCCTTGAATATCAAATAAGCCTGTAGCCTGTAGTTCTTTAAGCTGTTCCCAGGTCATGGCATAGTTTACTTTTGAAATTATCATCGGATAGACAAATAATGTTACCGGCACGTTATATTTTTTAACCAGCGGCAACATATAATCATACACTGATTTACGACCATCATCCGCAGTAATCACTACCGATTTTTCTGGTAACGATGATTTTTTACCGTGTAAATAGCTAACCAGATCTTGCAAAGGTATAACTGTATAACCATTGTCTGCCAACCACTTCAGCTGGGTCTCAAAGGTTTTGGTACTAATAGTCATGCTACCAGTAGCTGTTGGATCAAAGTTATGATATGCCAGGATCGGCACTCTAATTGACTCATTGGCCCCAACGTTAGTGCAAAGTAAACATAGAGTTAATAGTAGGCCGCTGCTAAATATGCTGAATATTCTGCGCATTTTGCAAGATCCTCTTGTTAGTCATGTACCATATTACATGATAAACTATAAATCTTTAATCAGCCAACCTAGCTCTTTTGCGTGACTGCTGTTTGGAAATTGAGAAATAGCTTAATAGAGCAAGATAATCTCGCAAATCTAACATTTATTATCTCTAATTAAAAATCTCGTCTTCGCCCAAACCTTCTTCTTTCAGAATTTCTTTGAGCCTCTTTAGTGCATCAATTTGTAGCTGGCGTACTCGCTCCCTAGTTAAACCAATGTTTTCACCAACCTCTTCTAGGGTCTCAGGATCACGACCCAATAAACCAAAACGACGTACTATTACTTCGCGGGCGTTTTCTGGCAAAGTGTCTAACCAGCCGATAACATGTTGATGAAAGCTTTCCTCTTGAAAAATCAATTCTGGATTCATCGTCACACTATCTGGAATTGCGTCTTGCAAAGTTTGCAAATAATCTGAGGTTGGCGTATCCATTGACAGAGTATTTTCAGTATATTGCAATAACAAACCGACTTCTTCAACCGATTCATGCAGTGCCACGGCCACTTCAGAGACCGTAGGCACATGATCTTCACCAGTCAATTTTTGAATTGTAGATAGACATTTAGTTATACGTTTTAGCATATGTATTGGCAAACGCACGGTGCGTGATTGATTCATAATTGCGCGTTCTACCGCTTGCCTAATCCACCATGTTGCATACGTAGAAAATCTATAGCCTAACGTTGGATCAAATTTTTCAACAGCTCGCATTAGACCAATATTACCTTCTTCAATCAAATCTGATAATAATAAACCGCGATGCAAGTAAGTACGAGCGATTTTTACCACTAAGCGTAAATTGCCATTAATCATTTTATCTCGCGCTGCAATATCTCCTTTATGTGCTGCTTTAGATAAACTAATTTCATCTTCCATGCTCAATAATGGTTTATAGCCAATTTCTGAAAGATATAATTGAGTAACATCAATATCTGATTTTTCTGGAATTTCAGTACTATACACTTGGTCAAAAATAGCTTGCTCGCTATCGCCAACAAAAGAAGATTTATATTCAGGTAATTTTGGTTTAATTACCCCTACAAAACGCTTTGTAGTTCCAACCATAATTATATACTCCCAAGCTACTTTTTAGTTATTATCTATTTGGTAATACGCTTTCTGGATCAATTGGTTTGCCATGATGGCGTACTTCAAAGTGTAACTTCACCTTATCAGTACCAGTCTTGCCCATTTGAGCTATTGGTTGTCCAGCAGCCACCCTCTCCCCTTCTTTGACCATATTTTTACTATTATGTGCGTAAGCCGAGAGAAAATTTTTCTGATGTTTTATAATTATCAGATTTCCGTAGCCACGCAAAGAGTTTCCACTGTATACAACCTCACCTTCACTAGCTGCCAAAATAGGTGTACCTTCAACCCCAGCGATATCGATCCCCTTTAATGTAGCCTGACCAGATGAAAAATTGGTCAAGATTGCCCCTTTAGCTGGCCAAATCCACATCACGTCTTTAGTGACAGATTTTTGCTTAATAATTTTATTTTTTACTATGATTTTTGCTGGTTCGGTTTTAATTTGTGGCTTGCTAATTTTTTTGGCCGGCAAACGAGCAAGACTCGGTTTGATTGTTATAACCCTTGCTGGATTTTGTTCAGCACAACCAACCAAGGCAAATATACATAGGACCATTATACTAAACTTCTGCACTCATACCACCTGAAAAATTTTTAAAACCAACACTAACACAACTGCAGCCATTAAAATTAAACCAGATTTTTCAATCGCACGTCTAATGTGATATTCCATCTGTGTTCCACCGAGTTTAATTAACACTGCCACTAAATAAAATTTTAAACCGCGGCCAAATACCGAGGCTAATAAGAATTCCATGACTGGTACTTGCATTACCCCAGCACCAATCGCAATTATTTTAAACGGCACGGGCATAAAGCCAGCGATTAAAATTGCTAAAAAACCACTCTCTTGCAATCTTTGCGTCACTAACAAATAACTTTCGCCATAACCAAAAAATTTTATTATCGGCAACACTAGCGGATTAAAGACATAATACCCTAATAGATAACCAACTAGTCCACCAAGCACCGATGCCACAGTGGCAATTAAAGCGAAACGCAAAGCGCGATTTGGCCTGGCGATCGCCATCGGCGCTAACATAAAATATGGTGGTATAGGAAAAATTGATGCCTCAACAAAACTTACAGCAGCTAGATACCTAGGTGCATGTCGATGTTGCGACCAAATTAAAGTTTGATCATACAATTTTACCAACCACTGCATTATTAACAACCTACTCTAAATTAAGTTAATCTAAATTTTCTACCCAGTATTGTAAATCATCCATTACTTTATACCTAGTTAAATCTATTTCTAAGGGCGTAATTGAGACATAACCATTGTTAATAGCATGAAAATCTGTACCCTCACCTGCATCTTGTTCACCGCCAACCGCTCCCACCCAATATATAGGCTTACCGCGCGGATCTTTATCCTGAATCATGTTGCTCGAAGGATGTCTACGTCCTAAACGCGCTACTTTATAACCTTTAATTTCTGCAAATGGTAAATTCGGTACGTTGACGTTTAAAATTGTATCCGTAGGCAAAGGGTGCCGCATAAGATGCTTTACTAAAACTTGTACTACTCTACCAGCTGATTCGTATTGATCATGATCCCCAGCAAGCGATACTGCCATCGACGGGAAGCCTAAAAACCTACCTTCCATTGCCGCAGCAACTGTGCCTGAATACAAAACGTCATCGCCCAGATTTTCACCAGAGTTAATTCCCGAGACCACCATTTTTGGTTGCTCTTTCATTATCGCGCGCAAGCCAACATACACACAATCCGCTGGCGTACCATCAACCGAAATAAAGCCATTGTCTAATTCGCGCACGCGAATCGGATGACTTAGGGTCAGAGAATTACTTGCTGCACTGCGATCACGATCCGGTGCTATTACTGTGACACTACCCATACCTAATAGTGATTCATACAGCATGGCTAAACCTGGCGCATAGACCCCATCATCATTACTTATTAATATTCTCATGTTTTATTCCATATTTAATTTATTCAATATTTAATTTATTCAATTGGATCTACCACTTGATAGTACTTTTCACCGTGCTTGACCATACCTAACTCATATCTAGCCTGCTCTTCAATCGCCACTGAATATTTTTTCAGCCGCTCTAGTTTGTTAAGTAATAATTGATTACGCAACTTTAGTTTATTTAAGTCTTTATCTTGCTCTATTAGGATATTTCTCAATTTCCAAGCTGCAATCACACTATCAGAGCCTAAAACCAATTTATAGCTTAATAAGCTTATTATAACAATTAAACTAATAATTATCGCCTTCATAATTTCCCGGCATATACAGCTTTATTACCCAGCTGTTCTTCAATGCGTAATAATTGATTATACTTGGCAATACGCTCTGATCTACTCAAAGATCCGGTTTTAATTTGCCCAGAATTAGTGGCAACGGCTAAATCCGCAATCGTAGTATCTTCAGTTTCACCCGAACGATGTGAAATAACACATTTATAATTGGCAGCTTTAGCCATGTTAATAGCCGCAAAAGTTTCAGAAATTGTGCCAATTTGATTCATTTTGATCAAAATCGCATTAGCGACCTTTTCGTTAATGCCGCGACTTAAAAGCTTAGTATTAGTTACAAATAAATCGTCGCCAACTAATTGAATTTTATGGCCTAGTTTTTTGGTTAATTCTTGCCAACCAAGCCAATCATCTTCAGCTAAAGCATCTTCTAAAGAAATAATTGGATATTGTTTAACCATGTTTTCTAAATATTCAATCATTTGCAGAGAAGTAACTTTTTTGTCTTCTGAAGTCAAATTATATGTGCCAGCAGCAAAAAATTCACTACTTGCCAGATCTAACGCTAGACTAATCTCTTTACCAGCTTTAAACCCCGCCGCCTCAATAGCTACTAGAATAATTTCTAAGGCCGCAGCATGATTGGCTAAATTTGGCGCATAGCCACCTTCATCGCCAACAGAGGTTTGTAGATTTTTTTGTTTTAACAGTTTTTTTAGCGCGTAGAATACTTCAACGCCATAGCGCAGCGCTTCTTTAAAGCTGGCTGCACCATGCGGCACAATCATAAATTCTTGAATATCTAAGTTATTATCTGCATGCGCGCCGCCATTAATGATATTCATCATAGGTACCGGTAAACTATACGCGCCAGTTGCATCAAAAATACTATGTAAGTAGGTATATAACGGTTGCTGGGTATAATTAGCCGCGGCATGCGCCACAGCTAGTGAAACAGCTAAAATCGCGTTGGCACCAAAATTATCCTTATTCGTGGTTCCATCCAAGGCAATTATGCTCTGGTCAATATCTAATTGTTCTAGCGCTGACCTGCCCAATAACACCGGTTGGATCCGATCAACAATATTAGCCACCGCTTTAGTAACGCCTTTACCCATGTAACGCGGCCCAGCATCGCGTAACTCCAATGCCTCCCGCGAACCGGTCGACACACCAGAAGGCACTACGCCTCTGCCCACGCAACCATTAGCCAGCAACACTTCGGACTCGACAGTTGGCATGCCGCGGGAGTCAAGAATTTCACGCGCGATGGATTCGCTTAATTTGCGGCATATGTATTTATACCTAGTTAATTACTTTGTTAATTATACCTGAAATTTAAATGTAACCAAGCAAATCAAATTAGTTTGATTAGTAACAAAAACTTGCTGTTCTGCATATATGTTGTAACATTCCATTATGTACCCTTTTAAAGGTTATTACCATGACAACAGTTTTAAAGGCTTTAAAAGATAATTTATTCAAAGAAGCCGAGCAACTAATAATAAACGGGCATCAAATTAACGAGCAAGATGAGTCCGGTTTAAGTTCTTTACACATAGCAACCTTAAAGGGTAATGCGGCTATAGTGCATCGCCTATTAGAAGCTGGCTCAAATCCAAATGCTAGAACTATTATCGACACTGTATATAATTTCGATGAAATACAAGAAAGTGGTGCCGACCACACTGATACTATCGTTTCCAGCTTGCGTGGTCTTGGTAACAAAACCCCTCTACATATTGCCGCCAAAGAAAGCTTATTTGAAATTGGTCAATTGTTATTAGCTTATGGCGCAGATATAAATACTCTAGATGCTGGGTTGTGCACGCCATTGCATTGGAGCGCTAATAAAGGCGATGCTAAATTTGTACGCTTGCTATTAGAAAACAATGCCAACCCAAATGCTCGTGATTTAGCCTGGAGTACGCCATTACACGAAGCAACCAGGAAAAATCATGTCAACGTGGTTAAATTATTAATGAATTTCAAAGCTGATCCGTTTATCAAAGATATATCAGAACAATCAGCGATTGAAATTGCACGTAGCAATATAAAAATGCTTAGTATATATCAGTGTTACTTAGTAAATAATAATTCAGACACGATGCACTAAAGAATTTTCTTATTTTGTTGCAAAAATTGAGTAGCTTCGGCTACTGGCATGGGGCGACCGAAATAATACCCTTGAATTTCATTACAGCCAAGTTTATTAATAAACTTGAGCTGCTCTTCAGTTTCGATACCTTCAGCTATGACTTTATAACCTAAATTCTCAGCCAAAACAATAATCGCTCGCACTATAGCTGCATCATTTGGATTAGTAACCATATTAATCACAAATGAACGATCAATTTTTAAATAATCAATCGGTAGTTGTCGTAGATAATTCAATGATGAATAACCAGTACCAAAATCATCAATAGCAATTTTAGCGCCAATCTGTTTAATTTTATTTAGTATTTTTATACTACGTTGTACGTCACTCATTATCGCGCCTTCAGTGATCTCGACTTTTAAGCAGGCTGGATCTATATTTGTCGTATTTATTATGTTTTCTATAGTTTCGAATATATCCGGATCGCGAAATTGCACTGGACTAATATTAACCGACACAAACAATGGTATTTGTAATTCTTGTTGCCATGCCTTACATTGCAAACAAGCTGTATTTAGAATCCACTCCCCAACTGGAATAATCAAGCGCGTATCTTCTAGAATAGAAACAAAATCGTAAGGTGGAATTAAACTACCATTTTTATTCCATCGAAGTAGCGCCTCGAAACCTGCTACCGTCATGTTTTGGGTGTCAACCACCGGTTGATAATATAATACTAATTCTTCTTTATCTAAAGCTTCGACTAAATCATGTTCAATATTAACTCTATTTTTGGCACGACTTGACATGTCACTAGTACAAAACTGCACTGATCCGTGACCAGCCTGCTTGGCTTTATTCAAGGCTATACTGGCATTTTTCATTAAACTAAGCACGGTATCGCCGTCTTCTGGAAAAATACTGATACCAACATTAAATTTAAGGTTAATTTTTTGATCTTCAAGCATAATCGACTCTGCAACGGCGGTATTAACTTGGGTTATAAAATCAGTTATATCTTGGTTGCGCTGAAATTCATCAAAAATAATAGAAAATTGATCGCCAGCAAAACGAGCAACATTATCAGCATATGCTACTTGATTAAGCAGCAGCTCTGATATTTGCACCAATACCTGATCACCACTGCCATGCCCCAAAGTCTCGTTTAAGACGCTAAATTTATCAATATCCAGTAATAATACCGCTAAACGTTTGTTTTTACTTCTAGCACGATACAACTCAAAAGTTAAAGATTCCTCAAAGAATAAACGGTTTGCCAGGCCGGTTGCAGCGTCATGTTTACTCAAATATAACATGTCAGTTTCTGCAGTTTTATGTTTGATATATGCCGACATTTGATTAGCTACACCAGTTAATGCTTCAATTAAACTATTGTCCATAGCAAAGGTATTCGAATGCATTAGTTCTAATACGCCAATAAATTCTTGGGCGTTTATTATAGGAATACCTATACCTAATTGAAAATCATAATTTTCTGCCATCCGAGAATTAGCAGGTAAACTAGTATCTAACCAAAATGGTTCTCCGGTAGACCAAACTATTGCTGGCAAACAATCATCAATTTGCAGTGTAACCTGGCTTTTAGTTTTATCAAACAATCGGTCAGAGCGTTCATCACTGGCCCATATCGTAAGACAGTATAAGCAATTTTCATTTGTATCTAGCAACCAAACTCGTCCGGCATCGAACTTGAGATTAGTACATACTATTTTTAATACATTTGTAATACCGTCTGTTAAATTTATTAACTGGTCAAAATTTTCCGCAGTTTTATATTGTAGGTTTAAAAATAATCTAGTTTTTTTGCGTTCAGTAATATCGCGCATAATAATATAAATAGCGGTTTTATCTTCATAAGTAATCGGGCAAGCACTTACTTCTACGTCTATAACTTTACCATCAAGCCTAATTACCGTATGCTCGGTCTTAGGCACTGGCTGCGAGGTGACCATCATAGTTTGGTTATGTGCGCGTACGATACCGTGGCGTTCAGGCGTAAACAGCGTCCAAATACTTTTGCCTATAAGATCATTTTGATCGCTGGCTATAAATAATTTAAGCCCAGCTTGGTTTATAAAAACTATTTTATTATCTTGATAAATTAAGATTGCATCAGGTGATAGCTCAACGATTTTACGATAACGCTCTTCTGAGCGGCGAATACTTTCTTCGGTTCTTTTACGCTCGGTAATGTCACGCGCTATAGCAGACGATCCAATTAAGACCCCTTGTGAATTTGTAATTGGCGAAACACTTACAGATACGTCTATTCTTCTGCCATCTTTAGCTATTCTTACGGTTTCTAAATGGTGAATATAAGTTTTAGTTTCAATCAAATCGGCAGTCATCTGAATGTCAGTTTTTTTGTCATCTGGAATTATTATAGCAATCGGCTTGCCTATTACTTCTTCTTCTTTATAACCATATAGGGCTTCAGCGCCTTTGTTCCAGCTGACAATAATATTATTTAGATCTTTACTTATTATCGCATCATCGCTAGAGTTAATAATAGCCTCAATCCAGATGCGCATATCTTCTATATTTTTCATGCTTTAACCCTCTTGGCCATGGCATACGTGATCAATATATTAATGCAGCCCATTATTAACATGGCGATAGCAAATGGCATCGTATTCTCTATCTCGTTCAGCATTATTGCGGCTACAATTAACGCGCTAGAACAATAAATAATCGCCCCATAGCTGGCAGAAGCTGTACCAGCTAAATGTTTAAATGGCCGCATAGCGCCAGCCATACATGGACCATAAATTAGCCCAACGCCAAAAGTTAAACACACGGACGGGACCATTAAAGCTAAGATACTCAAGCCAAACTGTAAATGCCACCACAGCATTAACGCTGCACCCAACAAGATAAAAATATTACCAATTTGTATCACATTAACTAAGCTAGTTTTGCTTTGTAGCTTGGGGCTCAACATATTACCCGCCAAATAAACTAAAAAATTAAAACCAAAATAATAGCCATAAACCCCAGGGGCAATTTCTAAAATATTAATCATTAAAATAGGCGAAATAGAGAAAAATAACAGCAAACCACTTAAACCAAAAGCTGCACAATAAGTAAAACTTAAAAATTCTTTGTTTTTTAAGATTTCTTTATAATTTTTCACAATTGATTTTTTGGATAATTTGTGTCTAGGGTGTGATTTAGGGCTGGTTTCAGCTAGGAATAAATAATTTATAATTAACGCCAAGCCACCAAATAATATAACAAAATAAAAACAACTACGCCAGGTACCAAACCACTCCAACATATTACCACCCAGTAAAGGCGCAAAAATTGGCGCCATAGCTACAATACTGTTTACGTAGCTATACGCACGCGGCGTAGTATGATCTTCAAATAGATCGCGAATTACTGCTAATGACACTACCGTAGCTCCACACGCGCCTACACCCTCAAAAAAGCGCGCTACAATTAGCATCAATATAGAATTAGCAAAAGCACAGATCATTGAGCCAACTAAAAATAACAGAATGCTTGATAAAATAACTTTTCTACGACCAAAGCGATCAGCTAATGGGCCAATTATAATTTGCCCAATACCAGTACCAACAAAATATAAACTCAAAACCAGCTGCGCCACTGCGCTTGAGGTATGGAAGTAACTAGCGATAGCGGGAATACAGGGGATTATTATATCCATAGCTAAAGCCACCAGCACTAAGCTGGGGCTTAAAATTAGTAACACTTGCGCTACAGTTTTATTACGCATTTTCTAGTTCAGCAATTTAATAAAAGCCACAACTTTGATTCTTAATATCATTCCATGTTTGGTCTGCGAACAACGATCCTTTGCTTGGATTTTCCATGTCCAGACTTAAAATGCCATCTAGAAAATGTTGATCCAATAAAGCGCTTAAATCTTGCAAATCAAAACTGCAATCTAATTCACGATTATCTGGTGTGGTTAAAGTTGCTAGACACGCACCCTGCTCAACTCCAAGAATCTGTTGATTTAACCAATAAGGCCCAAAATCCACTGACAGCAAATTTTTTTCTTGATAATCACCTGGTGTACAATTAGCAAGCGCATTAAAAAACAATTGTGTAGGATTTGCTGCTGGCGCCACAGCGGCATCATCAGCCTGTACGCCTTCAAAAGATACTGATAATAAACCTAGTAGTAGTAACATATATAGTTTTTTCATACACCGAAGTTTAGTACAGCTTTTTGACGTGCATATACACTCTTGGATATATACGTAAACGTTTATCCCAGGAGCATATGCACTATTTAGTTATTAAGCCAAGGCCATTTTATTGGCAATATTTTGCTCATCTTCGGCATGGGTAACATAATCTTGGATGTTAACAGGCTCTGCATAAACCGCATTATTAAATTCAGGCGCTTGCGAATTAGTTGCTTGATCTACGGTGGGTTGTGTTGGCCTTGAAAACAGTATAGGCAATCCGCAGCGTGCTTCATCCGTATCTAAAGTATTCGTGTTTGCGAAATTTTTTGCTTTTTGCGCCTCTTGGTAGCAAGAAAACATGCAACACAAAGCAACTGATGGTAACAATATCACCGGTAGCCAGGTTGCTAATGACTGATTACAAAGCTCCGATGCTTGCTCCAATACTACTTTCTTACCATTCATGGTTTCTTGAGCAGCCTGCATGACTTGCTTAGTATTATTTAGCTCTTCATTTAATCTTGGCAGTTGCATTTGCGTGCTGCTCTTAATTTGCGCAAAATATGGCGCAGTTTGTATATTATTGTACACACTTTGGCACTGTTGTTGTATGAACTGCAATAATACAGCACTCACGAATTGGATGCTGAGTGACGCAGTCGGTACTGGTTGGCTGGCAGTATTAGCATGCGGTATTTTGCTAGCAAAGTTTAGCATAGACCCATGAGACACTTCACGTCTTTGTTGCACTACTTTACCTGCTTGTAGAAGAACATTAGTAGTAATATCAGAGTTAATTGTCTCATCCGCATGAGTATCTATAGTATGGCTATATTGCCCACAAGGCATATTAATGTTACTAGATCCACTCGCAATTATCCCATAATAATCAAACCTATCAATAGCACGATCAAACCAACAGGTTCTGCGTACGTAACTAGTGCGAGTCTCAACACATATATCGCCACTACTAGTTGCAGTAACTTTATAGCATACTAAATCTTCAGCATCACAATATCTGGCACAAGTCCAAGTTATACAGTTATCGCTGCAAAATGGCTGCGTATAATCTTCAGCAAATTTGCAATCAGCTTCTAATTGTACAATATTATCATAAACTCTAGAAACCGATCGTGTTGGACCCGTATTGCCTAGAATGCCCAGATTAATATTATATTTTTCTAAAGAATTATAGTGGCAATATTCCGCCGTGCGATTGCGAAATTCATCGATATAGCTTTCTGCACACTGCGCATCAATAATTTTGGTATTTGCTGTTTGCCAGTTGGCGAAGGCCGTATTATATGCGTTAGTCGCAGTAGTCGCTTCTTTGGCAGCTGAGTCATAATCTTTTTGCGCCACTCCAGCAGGTGCACAGTTATTACGCATTTCGATACTACCGTAACTAATGGTTGCGACAAAATAGATGCCAGTAACAGTTAAGCCAGCGCACGATACAATTGAACATTTCATAGATGAAATTCCGAGTAAAAAATAACTTAATGATTAACAACATTATTATGCTTAGCGTCATTTGTAAAGCAATATCTTGTTAGCTCAAATAATTTTGTTATTAAATTATCTTATTTGCTATTATGAAACCAGTGCAATTCAACTAAAAACATGCGGAACTTTTGTTATATTTTACAGTCTATACATACAGTCTACTGATGTTGGTATTGATTATGAATGGTGAAAATATAACTTTACAAGATCTAAAAACAGAATTACTGGCAGCTGCCAAAAATTTAGACCAAAAATTATCTAATATATATTCAGGAACAACTGCAGATAAAACCTACCTGGATAAAGATCGCAAACAAGAACTCTGTGAAGCAGTTACTGACTTATGGAATAATTATTTGCAACTAACTGATAACACGTATCAAACTGATTTTATATCGTCATTGTTTAATGCAAAGAACCTAGAAAAGAATGATCTAAATATACTAATCGCAAATATATCATCTCTCATAACTAAGAAAAGAGCAGACCTACGTCCAATCCAAAAAATGTATACTACCACCAAACATAAAGATGACAAAGCTAAATTGGAACGACATATTACCAGTCTGACCAAACACATAAAAAGTCTAAACGCAAGTTTGCGTCAGCTAAAAAAAATGCGAAGTTCATTAAGCAAATCTAAACGCAAATATATGAAAAACTCAGCAACAACATTAACTTTTATGGTAGCTGGCGGTTTGGTGGGTGCAATTGGCCAAACTTTATCCGCACCATTTCGTGGAGTTGAGCAATTTTTCTCAATCATGTTTGGGTCTACTGATAATCGTTCCATCTATGCAAGTTATTTAAATAATGATTTAGTACGACTGATAGTTGCATCTGTTGCTATGCCTATAGAAGTATTACGAAGTTTATTTGATCCTACAGCTGCAATTTCAAACGCTGAATTCGGCCGGATAATAGCTGATCCATTTTATAATTCATTAGGATCTATAAAAAAATTAATTAGCTTGCTAGAAAATCCTCTGGCAGAAAACATAAAAGATAATTCAAGTATGCTTAAAATGAGCGATTTTGAGTTACAGCTTCTTGAACTATATCTAATTGCTGGCAACAAAGTTCCAACCATTTGCCAAGAACTTATAAATACCACAACAACAGATGCGGCATTCACAAAAATATCAGAAATGAGTCTAGAAGCAAACCTGAATATAATTCTACAAATTATATCACTTACTTCTAGCAGCGAAGATCAATTTTCTCGATCGCAGAGTATACAGTTAGTGAAAGATTTATTGCAACATACTATTTCAACCAAGCTTGATGATAGTCATCAGTTAAACACGTATAAAGCTTTAATTAAAGCCATAACATGGGTTCAAACTAAGAAGCCTGCGCAGCCTAATGACTTGCTTACTGAAAACTTAACCACTTGCAAAATATATGAAAAGCTTACTACTCTTAAAGAACAAACCGAATTGCTTAAGTTTAAATTAGAATTATCTGAGATTTATACGATGGTTCATAATAGCTATAACCAGAATCATATTACGATCATAATTAACAATTTACAAAAGCTTGAAGAGCACTTGCAAGCAGATCATAAATACGAATGGCTTGCGTATTTACAGAAATTTAGACAAGAAAAGCCAAAATTAAATCAAATCATCGCTGTGCACCAACAAACACGCCCTTAAGATGCTTTTATTAATTCATCAAGACCTTTCAAAGTAGTCAGTAAATCACGCATTTGCTGTAACGGCCAGGAATTAGGCCCATCACTTAAAGCTTTATCCGGATCAGGATGCGTTTCCATAAAGATCCCAGAGATACCCACTGCTACTGCAGCTCTAGCTAACACTGGCACAAACTCGCGCTGCCCACCAGAAACCGTGCCTTGGCCACCAGGTAACTGGACTGAATGCGTGGCGTCAAATACGACCGGGCACTTAGTCTCACGCATAATCGCTAGTGACCGCATGTCCGAAACTAAATTGCCATAACCGAAAGTTACGCCGCGTTCACAAACCATAATATTACTATTGCCAGCTTGGCGCGCTTTTTCTACTACGTGTAACATATCCCACGGCGCTAAAAACTGACCCTTTTTAATATTCACCGGCAACCCAGTAGCAGCAACTTTTTGAATAAAATCCGTTTGTCGACATAACATGGCAGGCGTTTGTAACACATCAACCACACTGGCAACTTCTTGCATCGGGGTGTATTCGTGCACATCAGTTAATACTGGCACACCTATACTTTGTTTAACTTTAGCCAAAATCGCTAGACCTTTATCGACTCCTAAACCGCGAAAACTAGTATGCGAAGTGCGATTAGCTTTATCAAACGAAGATTTATAAATAAAATTTATGCCTAATGCAGTGGTTATTTCTTTTAACATGCCGGCCGTATCTAAAGCTAATTGTTCGCTTTCAATTACGCACGGGCCAGCAATTAAAAATAATGGCTGTTGCAAGCCTACTTCAAATCCACATAATTTCATTATTTATTCCCATTCTTATTTGCTAAAGCTGCTTGCACTAACCCATTAAACAACGGATGTCCACCGCGTGGTTTAGAATTAAACTCTGGATGAAACTGACAGGCTACATACCATGGATGATCAGCTATTTCGATCATCTCGACTAGGTTATTATCTACTGAACGGCCAACGACATCTAAACCAGCTGCGATTAATTGTTCGACATATTTTGGATTAACTTCGTAACGATGTCGATGCCGTTCGGTTATTTCAGTTTTAGCGTACAATTTGGCTGATAAGCTATTGGCAGATAATTTACATTTTTGCGCACCCAACCGCATAGTGCCACCTTTGGCGCTGCTATGACTACGAGTTTGTTTGCTGCCGTCTTGCGCCAACCATTCGGTTACTAACGCGATCACTGGATTAGTAGTATCACGGTTAAACTCCGTGCTATTGGCGTCTTTTAAACCCATAACATCACGTGCAAACTCAATAATTGCAATTTGCATGCCTAAACAAATGCCAAAATATGGAATTTTATGCATGCGTGCAAAGCGTGCAGTTAAAATTTTACCTTCGATACCACGTTCACCAAAACCACCCGGCACGACAATACCATCCAAGTTTTTCAGCACTGCTGTGCCATTGGTTTCAACTATTTCTGCATCTATATATTTAATATTAACTTGCGTACGATTAGTTATACCCGCATGTACTAACGCTTCGTTTAACGACTTATAAGCATCTGACAAACCAGTATATTTGCCGATCATGCCGATAGTTATTTCTGCCTGCGGTGTCTGTTGTTTCTCTACTACTGCCTGCCACTCGGATAAATTTGCGGGTTGAGCAGTCATACGTAGTTTGTGCAAAACTATCGAATCTAAGTTTTGTTGTTGTAACATATCCGGAATCGCAAAAATGCTACTCATGTCTTGACAGCTAATTACTGCTTCTAGATCAACATTAGTAAATAAGGCAATTTTTTTCCGTTCTGCTTCAGTTAGCGGTTGTTGGCAACGACAAAGCAAAATATCCGGTTGTATACCAATTGATCTTAGCTCTTTGACAGAATGCTGGGTTGGCTTGGTTTTAACTTCTCCAGCCGTAGCGATATATGGCACCAGCGTTAAATGTATAAATATCGTATTATCTGACCCCAATTCCGCGCGTATTTGCCTTATTGCTTCTAAAAATGGCAGTGATTCGATATCGCCAACAGTACCGCCAATTTCGACTAACACTATGTCAAAATTTTTGCCGCTCAACGCAACTTTTTGTTTAATCTCGTCGGTAACATGTGGAATAACCTGTACCGTAGCCCCTAAATATGCGCCTTGGCGTTCTTTGCTAATCACGCTATCGTAAATTTGGCCGCTGGTGACATTATTGTTACGCGTCATTTTGGTGCTGATAAAGCGCTCATAATGACCTAAATCTAAGTCGGTCTCAGCACCATCGTCAGTAACGTAGACTTCGCCATGCTGAAACGGGCTCATAGTCCCAGGATCGACATTTAAATATGGATCCAGCTTCAGCATCGTGACTTTGAGGCCACGTGACTCGAGGATTGCCGCTAGTGAGGCTGCCGCAATGCCCTTACCTAAAGAAGACACCACGCCGCCCGTAACAAAGATGTATTTGGTCATAATATTACTACCGTAAAGCTATTAATTTGTTTAGTTATACGGGACCCAACTGTAACAGATTTAGGGGCAGCTTGTACAATTGCAGGCATTATTTTGTTAGATTTATAACTGCTAAAGGGCACTGCTGTCTCTAAGGCCTGGGGAGATTTTTGCGTTCTTTGTTACGAATATATCCTGCAAGGGTATTATTAAGTTTGTTTCCTGTTGATGCCAGCAATAATTTTTTCTCAACAAGACTTTCAACATGCTCTTTAATTCTAGCTATATCTCTTATCTTAAAATTAAGATTTGGTAGCTGTGTAATTAATTTGTTAAATATGCATTCAACAACTACTGGCGCATCATAATCAGCCCTACAAATGTCAGCAAGAATCTCATATTCTGAATAATTAGTACTAATAATAATCTTTTTATCTCTGTCATCTAGATAACCACTAGCATGTTGCAATTGTACATCAGTACAAAAATCACGCTCATGCGCAGATTTAATTAAGGTGCGAAGCTTGCGGATGTCGTGACGCGATTCATAATTACTGACTCCATGGAAACATAACATTTTTTGCAGAAATATTTGAAAATATTGTTTAGACATAGAACATTTGTTTGAATCAAGCAGCTCTACATAGTCGTTGATATTGAGATTTTGTAGTTTAATTTTATAATAAAATGTCGACTCTATATCACTAATTGAATTTTCAACAACATTTGGGATTTGATCTTTTTCGCAGCGCCCCAAGATGTATCTGGCATCTCTTATAAACGCTAATAAAGTTGACCCGTCCCCAAAAACTGCTCCACTCAGAGTTAGAAAATCTGGCGGTTATGACCCGTCCCCAAAAACTGCTCCACTCAGAGTTAGAAAATCTGGCGGTTAATATGATCGTTTAGATCACTTGCAT
>Ga0209174_10000311_pt1 | contig 37380 bp, 64 predicted proteins | sample JI91814BDNA_FD_187505 | JGI IMG/M metagenome (GOLD analysis project Ga0209174, IMG submission 187505) | Wastewater effluent complex algal communities from Wisconsin, to seasonally profile nutrient transformation and Carbon sequestration -... | ecosystem: Engineered > WWTP > Effluent > Algae...
TTGCCGCTTTAACCGCTGCTTTCATTTATCTATGGAATACCTGTGATGAATTTCAGGCTTTCTTCTATGGATTATGGGGGGCAATGAAAGCTATATTTCAAAATATCGCTCAATTAGGAATAGATGTATTCGGTGGCCTTGCAGACATAATTAAAGGGGTGATTAGTTTCGATCCTGATAGTTTGTTCTCAGGAGTTGATAAACTGAAAAACTCATTTAGTGATTTTGGAGGCAAAGTAGCTGATGGGTTCAGAAAAGGATTCGATGATCGAATGGGAGTACTTAGTGTAAAAAGTGAAGTAGATGCAACGAAAGGGAAGATACTTCCTAAAAAAACAACTGCATCGGCTGCTGCTGAAGGTAAAAAAGCTAAAGATATAGCAGGCAATTCAAAGCCTACTAACATTAATATAACGATCAATAAACTTACAGGTATTGATAAAGTAGAAACTTCTACAATGGAGTTATCGATAGAAAAAATGAAAAAGGTTGTTACAGAAATGATTTTAACAGCTGTAAATAATGCAAATATAATTGCTACTGGAGGATGATAGATAAAGAAAATATAGTAGGGTATTCCTATTTAGGTACTCCTTATTATAGTGATATCACCTTTCAGAAAGGAAGTTATATAAATAGTAAAGGGCAAAAGATATCATATGAAGAGATTAAATTATATGATATGATCATGAATGTAAGCCAGACTAAGAATATAATTGAAACTCCTGTACAGGGGGGAAGGAATTTTATAGAATATATATCAGATGGGAATTGGGATGTAACGATTTCGGGAAGGCTTTCACCTCCTGATAAAGAAACCATGTTCTTATATCCTGATGATGTGATGAATTTATTTGTAGAACTATGTAAAGTGCAAGATTCGATAGCTGTGGTATCTAAATATTTGCAACGTTTCTCGATTTATAATCTAGTGATTATGTCGATTGATGCACCGCAAACAGAAGGATCACATAGTATTCAGGCTTTTACGCTTACATGCAAAAGTGATGAACCAATAGAACTAATTTTAAAATAAAAATATATGCCATTAATAATACCTAAGACAAGTATTTCTTTTTCAGATGATGGGAAATCAGTAGAAATAATAGTTGATGGAGTGAGCAGAGGTGCTTTTCCAAAGAATAAATTTTCTGTTATACCTGCTGAAAGTGCAGGAAATCCAGACATTGATTTAGTTTGGTATGATAATGAGAAGTCAGAGGAATCTTTTTTCAGATTTCCCTACACACTCATATCACCAGCACAAGGAAGTAGAGCAGCAGCAGTAACCTATTTAAGGGGGCTTTTTTTTTTAGATCAAGTTACTACTGGTGGCTCTCCTACATTTACAAATTTAATAGTAAACGGATTAAGCACATTATTAAATTTAATAGTAACAGGAGCTACTACACTTGCTAATTTAGTAGTAAACGGATTTACTCAATGGGGATCTGATGCACCTCCTGTTAAAATGAAATTTTATACAGCGACACTTCCTTCTTTTGTTGGATCATCAACATCTTTTACACTTACTGGAATGGATGCTTCTAAAATAATAGGTATTAGTGTGCTTGGTATGTGGGCTAATGGAGGTGCTTTTATGTCTAATCATTTTACATGGATATCCAGCTATGAGTACGACTGGTATACAGATAATGGAACAGTTAATCCGACAATTTATTTATGCTTGTCAAATTATGCCTATTCTATGATTAATAAGCCAGTAAATATAATTGTTTTCTATACAAATACAACAGTGAACCCAATATAAAAATTAAAATTATGGCATTTTTTAAAGAAAAAGAAACAATACGTCAAAAATCTACAGGTATTACAGGTCCTCTTAAAGATAGAGTTGAAAAAACAATATTTCAAATTAACAGGATCATGGGAACAGATATGTATTACAACATATTTGTAGATGGAGTTTTAGTTAAAGAAGAAGAAAAAGGACTTGTAGCCGCCTTCGATGACATGACTAAATATGAATTAGTCGTTGATGTAGCATTCAAAGTCAGAACTATTTATATAGATGCGGCAACTAAAGAAGTAAAAGAAACATTTAAATATAACTGTTCTTCAGAAGCAGAAGCCGATCTAAAACATAAAAACTTTGAGTTTAATGCAAAGTCAATTAATGGTACAATTGTACTTACTAAAACTGATATAGTTAAGGAGGTAAAAAAATAGGTATGAAACTTCTTCGCTCACAAATAACCATCAATGGATATTACTTTGACTTCGTAAATGAAGTCGAAGTGAATTCCTCATGGGATATGGTGACCGATACGGCGAAAATTATTATACCTAAGAAGCTTACTTTTGAAGGGAAACCTATTGTCGCTGGACTTAATTCTCTCTTTAAAAGAGGCGATCCAGTAGAAATAAATTTAGGGTATGGAGAAACTTTATATAATGTATTCAGTGGTTATATCTCAGCTATTAAGCCAAAACTCCCTATTGAAATTACATGTGATGATCAAATGTATTTACTTAAGAAAAAACTTATTAAAAGTAAAGCATATAAATCAGTAACACTTAAAAATTTACTTGATGATATAGTAGGGACTACTTTGCCTTTTGAAACTAATTTCGATATGAAACTTGAAAATTTTCGGATTAGTAATGCCACTGTAGCACAGGTTTTAGAAGAAATTAGAAAGGATTACGGGGTGGTTTCATTTGTTAGGCAAGGTACATTATATGTCGGGTTTGCTTATTTAGAGAAACTTAGGAAAGAACATAAATTTGATTTTCAAAAGAATGTAGTATCTACTGATGATTTAGAATACAGAAGACTTGATGATATTAAGATTAAGGTAAAAGCTACATCGATTAAAACAGGTGAGAAAAATAAGAAGAATAAAAAAATAGAAATAGAGTTAGGCGATCCAGACGGGGAAACCAGAACACTCCATTATTATAATAAAACAGAAGAACAGTTACGGCAAATAGCTCAGCAAGAATTGGTTAAGTTAAAATATGAAGGCTATTTTGGAAGCTTTGAAGCATTCGGCGAACCATTTGTACAGCATTCAGATGTAGCGGTAATTACTAATCAAAAGCTGCCAGAAACAGAAGGTAAGTATTTAGTAAAATCTGTAAATAGAACATTTGGACAAGGAGGATATCGTCAAAAAATACAATTAGATAGAAAAATAAGCGGTCAATTATAATGGCAGAAGAAGAGGAAATAAGAGACGGATTGATAGGGCTTGTTGAAAGACAAACAAATGTATTCTATCCTATTTTTTGTACTGTAAATACAGGTTCAATAGATATAAATAATAAGTCTTGTGATGTAACGCCAATAAATGAAGATGCTCCTATTTTAGGTGTAAAAATAATGGAAGATTCTGAGTCTGGTAAAGGAATGTTTTTAATTCCAAAGGAAGAAAGTACAGTTGTAATTAATATGCTTGATAAAGATAATGCATATGTAGTTATGTTCTCAGAGCTTGAAAAGATATTGATTGAAGTAGGAGATCAGACTATCGAAATTGAAAATGGAAGTATCGTTTTCAATGGAGGAAATTTTAATGGATTGGTTAAGGTGGCCGAATTAGTGCAAAAATTAAATAAAATAGAAAATGATTTAAATACATTAAAGCAAATATTTAGTACGGGGTGGGTTCCTGTTCCAAATGATGGAGGAGCTGCTTTAAAAGTAGCAGCAGCAACATGGTCTGGAGCTTTAATTACTCCAATTACTACACAAACAGATTTAGAAAACACAGTTATAAAACATGGCGGTTAAAGATTATTTGACAGATGATAACGGGGATCTAGCATTTTATAATGGGGATCTAGCTGTAGGATTTTCCGATCAGCAGCATCAAGAAGATATTATAGTAGAAGAGATAGGTGAACGTAAAGAAGTGCCTTTATTAGGCGCAGGAGCTACTAAATATTTAAATGGACCTAATATACAAGGTCTTAAAAAATATGTAAAACTTAATTTAGAAGCTGATGATTATAAAGTTAAAGGGATAAATACGCCTACTAGTATTATTATTGATCTTAAAGAAATAAAACCAGATGCTGAGCGAATATAGAGTAAGAGACGGACAGTCTCTTTTTGATGTATCTATTCAATGTTATGGAAACATCGATCAGGTATACAGGTTAATAGAGGAAAATTTAAGTGTTTTACCTAATGGTCTGGAAACAGACCTAGCGGGAGGCACTATTCTTATTATAAATGATGAACATATTGTTGATGAAACAATTGTCAATAATCTTAAACTAACTGATAGAATTATTTCAACGGGTAACTAATTTAAACAATTATATATATGAGTCCAGAACCAGACAAAAAATTAACACAAAATTTGTTTCCAGAGCCAGACAAGAAGTTAACATTAGGCGAAAAAACAATTGTCTTCTTACTAGTAGTACTTAATATACTTACTCTTATTGGGTTATTTAGTAAATAAAAGCGTGGTTAAAGATCTAAAATCTTTTTTAGTTTGTTTTGCGAAAACATGGCAAGGCGCATGTGCCCTTGTCTTGTTTCTTTTGCCGTTCTTTTTTTTGAATGCGCATGAGTTTTTTCCAAAGGAGACGAACTGTTTTAGCTGGATGGGAGCTATCCACTGCGCCCATTCATTTAATAGCTATTATGAATTTATTTACAGACTTTGTTATTATCTATCCATTTGCAGTTGGCTAGCGTGTGCCTATTTATACAGTCCTCGATTATCTAAGGTAAGGATTCTGTATGTGGTGGCTTTCTCTTTTTGTGTGGCGAGGATTATTAATGTAGTATCTAGTAAAGAAATATTTGGATGGCATGATGAGATTATTAACTTTTTGATTGTTTTTTCAGTACTTAGGTTTTGCATTTATTTATTTAAAACAAAAAATAAGGAAATCAATTTAGAAGATGCCTATTATATTATAAATGATATGATTCAGTTGCTGGAAAATTCAGAGCTTAATAAAAGAAAAGCTTCTACACTATATAAAAAAAACAGAATTGAAAAGGAAGATTATTACACTAGATTGGAAAAACAAATATCGCTACTTCACCAGCAGGCTAGGGATTATAAAAGAACAATAACTGATGGGGTTTGATTTAATAAAATTTTTATCCGATATAGTTCTTTCTTTATTTAAAGAGAATGGAATAAGCAATATCAGTATTATTGCTTTACTTATTTTTCTTACTGTTACTAACATTAAAAAGATCGTTGATAAAAGAAAAGAACTAAAAAAGAAGAAGATAAGCATTATTAGAATGGCGGATCATGAAGCACGTATTACCATTGTACTGGAAGCTATTTTAAATAAACTATACGACCGTAATGTTACGCGTGCGTGCGTGATGCAAATAAGCAATGGAGGGGTATTTATGAATAAAGTAAGTTTGCTGAAGCTTCATATGACCTACGAAGAACGAGTAAATACACGTGTAAAAGCGGTAAAGAGTAGGTATAATCAGGTGATGATAAACGGGAAGTACGATAAAGTATTTGCGAAGATATGCACGGTTGGGGATTGTTTTTTTGATATTGACAATGACGATGCACTTCAAAAAGACTTTGTAGATGATCCTGATAATATTATTTATATGCATATGCTTTATGGGGATAATGGGTATCCAATTGGTATTGCCATGGTTGGATTTTCAGAATTAGACAAAGCATTTGAAACAGAAATACAGTATTCATTACATAACCATATTATGGAAATAGAAAAAATATTAAAGTCATGATTAACGTAGACGAAATTGTAAAAAAGGCGTTGTCCTTTGTAGGACAGAAAGAGAAAGGAGCTAACAATAGCGGCTTTGAGAATGAATGGTTTGAGGATTTACTTAGATCGGTTGGATGGACCTCTGGCCAAGAATGGTGCGGGTACGCACAGATGGCCGTTTTAAAAGGGCTAATCGATGAGGATAAATATAAATTATTATCGCCATCTGTAAACCAAACATATATGAATTTTAAGAAAGCGATACCAGAGTCGCTTGTGAAAGAACCAAAAGCAGGACACTTAGTATTATTTTCTTTATATAAAGATGGTAATATTACTTGGAAAGGTCATATTGGATTAGTTACTTCAATTGTTGATGATATTACTTTTAAATCAGCTGAGGGGAACGGCAACTCTAAAGGAGGATCTAGGGGCGATGAATTTGTGAATATAACTAGAAAGCTGGATTTCAGTCCTAAGAAGAATGGCTTAGTGCTAAGGTGCTTGATTGATTTAACGAAATAAAAAATCCTACCCTTCAGGAAAGGTAGGATCGTGTTAATTAAAAAGCAACAAAACTAAACTATTATTAAATAATGAAAATAGACTTTGACAAAGATATTAAATATAATTTATAATGGCTAAGAATATATTAAAAAATCCAGAGACGGGAGAATGGAGAAGAAAAACAATTGTAATGTTTGTGTCTTTTATATTCTGTATCGTTCAGGCGGTAGCGGATCAATTCTTTAAATACAGGATTGATTATACGATCTTCTTTAGTTTCCTAGTAGTAGGAGGAGGAGCAACGGTGCTTACCGTAATTGATAAGTTAATTGCTATAAAAAAATAGTCAAAATTGTCAAAAAAATGAATGTTTTGAATATTATGAAATACATTATTATATTACTAGTTCTTTGCTCTTGTTCTGCTCATAAAAGGGCTATCTGGCATTTAAAAAGAGCTAATAAAATAGATCCTACTATTCTAGATACTGCTTTCTATAAAATAGATAGCATATTTGCTTTAAGCAAGGATAGTTCTTATGTAGATTCAGTAGCAGGTAATGCTACTAATCTGATTTCTAATGAGTTAGATTCGATTTCTCCTGTAAAGAAAGAAGCTGTAAAGAAGATTATCAGAAAGGCTATCCTTGATATGCGTATTGGAAAATTATTAAGTAATTCTAGTAAGACCCTTCTTTTAAAGCATGGAAAGGTTGAATTTGCTTTCTCTGGGGATACTATTAAAGTAAAGGCTACTACAAGCCATGTTACAGTTCAGCCCCCAAATAAAGAGGGCAAATGGTATGATAATTTATGGTGGATATTAATCCTTATTATTATTGTCATGATCATTTTGAAGAGGCTCATTTAGTATTTCTGCCTCTAGATTTAATATTTGATCCATTTCATTGTTTGTAAATAGATCAAAAGTTAGTACAATTTGTTTTTTATCTTTCATATGAAGTTTCATATATTTTTTTAATAACTCTTTATAATCTATTTCAGGTGTATTATGTAAGTTAATTGCTTCATGATAATCGATATCGATTATATTATAATCTTCTGGCATAAGTTTTTTAATTTCGTCGTATTCTTCTTTGGTAAATTCAATACAAGTTAGATCAGTAATTTCTTTACCATTAATAGTTAATTTTGCATTAGTGAAATATTTATTTTCTTCCATAATTATTCAATTAAGATTAAATACTAAACCTAATATTAATTGAGTATTATTAATATTATAACGATCAATAAAAACAAGATTACCATATCTAGTATCTATAAAAAAAATCCATTGATTATTAGGATTACATTTTTTATTTTCCATAATTATTTATTTGAAGAATCCTTTAATATAGAATTAATTTCAGAATCAGTTATATTTGGAATAAAATATTTTAATGATTCTTTAGTTGTCATTTTTTTTATATAATCTGGAATAAATTCAGATGAATTTTTAGTAATTAAAGTATATTCTTTATCTATAATATTTTTATCTAAAAAGTTATTTAAATAAATAATTAAATCATTTACATTAATGTAATTATCAATAAATAGAATTGTTTTACAATTATCATCTATCCTTACTATCATATCTATTCTTTTTTTTTAGGCCCTTCTCCAAGAACTAACCAGTAAAGGCTTACCTCTGGGAAATGTCGGTATATCTTTACCAGTGTTCCAAATGATGGATAAACTTTCCCTTTTAAAATAGATTGTAATCCAACTTCATGAATTCCAGCATCGTTAGCCAGCCTATAGCTAGTAATATTATTATCTTTCAATAATTCCTTTAAACGCTTTGCAAAGCACAATTCACAGTTTTCTTTCTTCTTTTTTTTAGTTGTTGTTTTCTTCTTATTCATGTTAGTTAAAAAATATTTAAAAAAATATTATAAAATATTTGGTTATTTAATACAACTACCATACATTTGTATGGTAGTACAATTACTAATTAATGCACCAATAATACTGAATTTTTATGTTAAAAAAAAGAATTAACTTTGACACGCAAAACCAACTGAAGAGATATGCAAAAAATAATAATTGAGGACACTATTCCTCTGTATGCCAACATTGAAGGCACGGATATTCCAGTAGTTACATTTGTAGATGTATACTACGATCTTTACAAAAACAGCTTTGATGAATCTAGTAAGCCACTTCATTTATACATGCAAATCAATGGAGAGGATTTACGCGATTGGATGATTGAAGACGGTATATTAGATGAAAACGGGCTTTTTGAATTTGAATTCTGGGATGATAATGAAAGGACCATAATAAGAAAGGGTAAATGTAGCTTTGCTGAGCTAGCCGAAACGATGAGTATCTTTGATGATTATGTGCTTAAATTCCTAAATGATGTGCATAATATAAGTCAAGCGAACCTGCATGAGCAAATACTTAAAATGAAACAAGAACTTGATTATTTAAAAGGAATAAATTAAACCAAAATAATATATGAGTATAGACGTACATCAAATTGTTTCAGATCCTATTATGGATGATGAAATCAAGGATTTAATTTCAGCTAATATTTCAAAATCAATGGAAAAAACATTGCATAGTTTATTTAAATCTTTAATAAAAAAATACCCCGAACACGCAGGAGAAATAAATGGATTTGCTTTTTTTAGTTTCATACGATATTGCTATGAAAAAATGGGAAGGCAACCACTTGATAATTTTGTTTTTGAACAAGAATTTAAAAACCAATAATTATGAGATCTACAAATATGTTTGAATTATCTACTGAAATCAGTAAGATAAAAACACTAAAGAAAACAATTGATGTATTCGTTGATTTAGTAACATTTAAAGGGAGCAAGATTGTAAAGTTAGTACGTGATCAACACGGAAACGCATATGAAATAGTTATACGTCCAGCTGCGAATTCAGAGTACTTCAATCATTTAACTAGAAAGAAAAAGAAGAAGGAAACAAATATTAAAAAGTAAAACCTTAATAACACAAAACAAACCAAAAATAATATGGAAAATAAACTCACACAAGAAGAAGAATTGCAATACAAGAAAGATGTTATTCTTGATTGCTTAATTAAATATGGATCTCTTATTGAGAGAGGGTTCTCAAAGGTATCCAGAAAAGAAATAGCTACTCTTTTTAGACAAGCAGCAGCCTATATCGAAATTCATGAATTAATAAACACTAAATAATAAACTTATGGAAGCAGGAAAACTAATATTTAAAACAATTAATGCTGTGATGTTAGACATTAAAGCTATTGGTAAAGATAAGAAAAATACACAACAAGGGTATTCATTTCGTGGCATTGATGATATGTATAATGAGTTACACGGGTTATTTGCAAAACATGGATTATGTTTCAGTTCTAAAATAGTAAATTCTATTAGAGAAGATAGAGTAGCAAAATCAGGAATTGCCTTAATTTATACAATGCTTGATTTTGAGTTTACTTTTTATGCTTTAGATGGTTCATCGATGTCGTCAACGCTCAGAGGCGAGGCAATGGATTCAGGAGATAAAGCATCTAATAAAGCTACTAGTTCCGCTTTAAAATATGCTTTACTTCAATTATTTATGATCCCAACAGAAGAAGAAAAGGACACTGAATATCAATCCCATGAGGTAAAACCTAAAGCTATAAAAAAACCAGTTGAACCAAAAGAATTAGATCAAGTAGAAATAGATAAATTTTTATTTTCTATTTCTTTAGTTTCTAATGTTGAAGAGTTAACACAGCTTTATAAGAATACACCTGATCATATTAAAACAGCATTAAAAGAAAATTTTGCTAAAAAAGGAACTGAACTTAAAAACAAAGCCAATGAAAAAGTCACTGTATAATATACAACAAGATTATCTAAAGGTCGTTGAAGAAATCATCGATCAAGATGGAGAAATTACAGAAGAGCAAGAAAAAGAACTTGCAATTACAAAAGAGGAGCTTCAGGAAAAAGGAACTAATTATGCACTCATTATCCTAGAAAATGACAATACGATTGAAACAATTACTAGTGAGATTTTAAGATTAGGTAAATTACAAAAAAGGCATGAAAAAATAAATAGAAAATTGAAAGATTCATTATTGTTTGCAATGGAAAATTGTAATGTAAAAAATATAGAATCTGCAATTGTTCAAATTTCACTTCGACAATCAGAATATGTTGAAATAGAAAATGTAGTTAGTTTGCCTGAAGAATGTTTCACTTTTATTCCTGAGGAAATAGTTCCTAATAAAAAGAAGATTAAAGAATTAATTGAATCAGGGTATCCATTACAAGGAGCATCAATTAAAAAACGAAATAACCTACAAATTAAATAGTTATGTCAGGAGTAAATAAGGTAATTCTTTTAGGACGTCTAGGAGGCGATCCAGAAGTAACAACATTAAAAACAGGTCAAGTAGTAGCTAAGTTCTCACTTGCAACCAGTAAATCGTATAAAGACAAGCAAGGTAAGAAGGTAGATACCACACAATGGCATAATATCGTCATGTGGCAGCCACTTGCTCAGGTAGCCGAAAAATATCTATCAAAAGGAAGTTTAGTATATTTGGAGGGAGAACTAACCTCACGGTCCTACGATGATGCACAAGGCAATAAAAGATGGTTCACAGAGATTGTAGCTCATGAATTAACTATGCTTGGAGGCAATAATAAAAACCAAGAATCTGAGAATAGTACAATTTCAGAAGAGCCAAATACCACGCCGTGGTAAAAGATAATTTTTAACAACAAACGCTTATTTAAAAGTAGAATACAAGAAGCAAATTATTTAACTAAACTTAAAAACTCTGAGATGTTAATTTTAAACGTATTACTAAAAGTAATTTATGAACCCATACCCATATTTACAACACAAATTCTGGGAAAAAAGAGCCGAATTTATAATCAGTTCAGTACAAGCTGATATATATTACTGCTTGCTTATGCTTTTTAATAAAGCTTTTTGGCCAAAAAAGTTTACAAGAACCAATGAATCTATGGCTAACTTAATAGGTGTATCAAAAAATACATTTAAAAAAGCGCGTACAAAACTAGAAGAAATTGGACTTATCCAATATTATGGGGAGAACCCAACTACCTATATTTTACCTGATTTAGAAATTTTTAGAAGCTCTTTATCTAAAAAAGAGGTGTCAAAAATTGACACACAAACTGACCGCGAGATTGACACATGTAATGATGAACGGTCAGAATCAGGGTCATTTGCACGGTCAATTAAGGTGTCAAAAATTGACACACAAACTGACCCCATAATAAGACATAAGACTAATACTAAGACTAATACAGTAAATAATAAAGATAGTAGTAAGAAGAAAGTACCTTTTCCCCCTACCGAGCGTGATGGACTTCCAATGATTGAAGTTGAAGAAAAAATTTTTATGACTGAAAAAGAAATTGAAATTGTAAAAAAAGAATTTGGACAGGACGGGTACGATTGGCTGATGAAAAAAATTTCTTACCAACAAGAAAAAAGGATTCAAGAAAAACAGAAGCCTTACACCCATATCCTCAAAGTAATTGATAATTGGGCAAGGAAAGCTTACAGAAAACATTTGATTGAAGAAAAAGAACTTGCACAACGAGAAGAAAGATTAAAAAATAATAATTATTCTTCAAAAAAAAATATTTTGTTAATATCTAACGATCAAGAAGTTGATCTACAAAAACTAAGAGAAGAAAGTATAAAATAAAATTTACTACTATGGAAACTTACGAAGAGTATAAAGATTTTTTTATAACAAAAGCTAAAAAAATAGTAAACGGTTTTATTGTTGATGAAGAAAATGATTTGGAAATAGAACTTATAGTTAGGTATATGATGCGAGATAAAAAATTTGAAGAAATAAATGATCGTAACGGTAAATCAATGAATCTTTCTTTAAATAAAGGTTTATGTTTGATTGGTTCTGTAGGGGCTGGAAAAACAGAACTTATGAGGGTATTACAGAACTGCTTAATTGAATTAAAAAGTCCTATGGCTTTTCAGTGGACTACTCCTTGGCAACAGGCTAACTTTTGGCAAGAAAACCCAAAAGAAAGAAGAGAAATATCTAAAAAAGTAAGAACGGGTGATTGGATGTTTGACGAACTAGGTATGAAAGAACATGAAAAAGTTTCTGATTACGGTCGTGTTTTTTATATGGGAGAGCTTATCGTTCATGAATCATATGAGAATTTTAGAGCTAATTTATCTTTTAAACATTTTACAAGTAATCTTACTTTAGCTCAAATATCCACTGAATATAGCACACGAGTTAGATCAAGAATAGAAAGAATGTGTAATGTAATTCCAATATACAGTAAAGATAGAAGTAATACTGCAAAACCAAAAGAAAGAGAATTTAAAAAAATAAATTTAGATGAACCTGAAAAAATAACTAAAGAAAAAAGGATAAAAATAAAAATAGATTTCTTAGAAGATTGCTTTATCAAACCCTATGAAATTTTTTTAGAGATGGGTGATTATTCTATGGCTGAATCGACAGAATCTCTTATATACGATGAATTAAATAAATTAGGTTTAATAGTGTTAACAATAGAAGAAAAAACCGAACTCTACTTAAAAGCAAAATCATCACTTTTAGATGATATTTCCAAAAAATTTTATTTAAAAGAATCTGATAGAATAAAAGATATTGAGTTTATTGAGAAAGAAACGGAATCTTCAAAAGAAAAAATAAAATCAAAATCAAAATCAATAGCATTAAGAAATTTTGTATTTGAAACAAATTATGACTCTTATCAATTAAGAGAAATTATTTATAGTAAAGTTCAAGAGTATAAATTTGAAGAATAATTTAACAAACAAACCGATGAAACAGAAAATAATTGACTCAGTTTTAAAATGGATTCCTCTAGGTTTTATCCTATTTGGTTTAGCATGTTTTTTATATGTATTTTTAATTATAAATACGAAGTTATGATCAATGAAATACACTTAGGCGATTGTCTTGAATTAATGAAAGATATTCCAGATGGTAGTATTGATATGATACTTTGCGATTTACCATATGGCAGTACAGCGTTTAAATGGGATGTTGTAATACCTTTTGATAAATTATGGGATCAATATAAAAGAATAATAAAAGAAAACGGGGCTATTGTTTTGACAGCACAACAACCATTCGCAACTGATTTAATTAACTCAAATAGGAAGCTATTTAGATATGAAATAATATGGGAGAAAACAATGAAGCTAGGTTTTCTGAATGCAAATAAAATGCCATTAAAAGGGCATGAAAATATTCTAATTTTTTATAAAAAACTTCCTACGTATAACCCTCAAAAGACACAAACTGGGAAAGCTAGAAATAGGAATGTAAAGCTTATCAATCAAACTAAAAGTAGATATGCTGGGTATAATAATTTTAAAGCAGTTAGTACTATAGATGATGGCAGTCGACATCCACATTCTGTGGTTAAATTTTCAAATTGGAATGGATCAGGTTTTGTGAAAAATAAAAACTCAGGAATACATCCAACACAGAAACCAGTTGATTTATTCGAATGGCTAATAAAAACTTATAGTAATGAAGGCGAAATAGTTTTAGATAATTGTTCAGGTAGTGGTACGACAGCTATTGCTTGTTTAAAAACGAACAGAAAATATATTTGTATTGAAAAAGATACTGAATATTTTGAAAAAAGTGTTAGCAGAGTAGAATTATTTAAAAACAACAAAACCTAAACATATGGATATTAAAATATTAAAAACACAAACCGATGAAATAGGTAGGAAATACATCGAAATATCGCCTACCGCTAGAATACTTTTTAAAGATGATGCTGTTTATTTCTGTGCTAATACTGAAAAGGGGCTGATGGAATATAGAATAGATCCACCTGGAGTTTTTGATTACAACAGATTAGCAGCTCTTTATTTCGGATTTACAGGGGATTCAGATTTTGATATGACTAAAGATTTTGAAAATTAAAATTATGCATATAAAATGGCCTAAAGTAAAAACATTTATTGAAATATTTAAAGAATCAGATTTAGATTTAGATGAAATTTTAAACCTTAAAAATATGGAAAACAACTACGGAACCCCCTTTGCTCTTATGATGCAGTCTGAAAGTATATCAGATGCATATGATAATTTAATTTATTATATGAAAATAAATAATTTAATTATTAATTATGAAAACGAAATTAATGATTTCAAAGACATAAAGTCTAGATTGGTATTTGAAGAAAAGGAAAATATGAGAACAGAAATAAAACCAAATGGAGAAGTTCATTTGCATATTCATTCTTTCCTTAAAGAAGTGAAAGAAGTACATATTCCTCCTGTTGATTCGGAAACCGATATTAAAAGTCAAGTGATAGATATTATTACAAAAGCGTTGCAAGAAGCGAAAATAAAAACAGATGGAACAAAATAAAAATATAGGGAAAAAAAGTGTTTGGCAGGTTATGCTTGAAGAGTGTAAAACTAAAGAAGACGAAGATTTATGTTATAATTTTTATTCTCACTTGAGGTATTATCTATTAACAAATAATTTGATTATATGTATTGACAGAGATTCAAATATATCTTTTAAAGAAAAATCAGATGTTAAAATTGAAATTTTATCAGAAATAATAATGGAAGGCGTAAAACAATCATTGAATAATGAAAATAATTTATGGAACAAAATAAACTAGAATCAGTGCATACAATAGTTTGTGATGCAATAGCAGGGTACATCCCAGATTGGAAAGAACGATCTCGTATTTCTTATGAAATAGCTTTTATGCTGAAAAAATATATGACTCAGCATGATTGTACAATTGGGATATCGAATAATCAATTGACGTTCTTTAATAATTTGGATTTAAATGAAAGTTTCTTTGTTACTGAACAAAAAGCATGGGACAGGGAACATGATATATTAGAAAAACTGAAGAAATTAATATAAAAATGAGAATAGAAAAAACAGAAACCGTAGAGCTCCTAGATTGGGAGAAGGAGAATAATCTAGAAATTGTGGTAAGTAATTGGTCGGAAGGACTTTTTAGAGCTATTTTAAAAGGATGGACATATGAGAATAATATTTCTATTATATCATTTGGAATGGATTTAAATACTGCTCTTGAATGTTTAGCTGGAGATCTTAGGGGAGAAATTATAAAGAGTTCTGATTCTAAGTTAAAGTATATATGCCCCCTCCTAGTCCACACGAAACTTGTTGAGCCGGAGAATGATTTAGATTATAAAATCAGAATGGCAGAAGATGAAATAAAAACAAAAGACCGGATTAATAAGTTAATAAGTCATTTTCCCAATGTAGATACGCATAAATATACTGGCACTTGTACTACAGATATGCAACTAATTGATTCAGAACCTCCCATCGACGCGGAGGGGTGGGAAGTTCTTACACATCCAAACTATTATAGTTCCTTAATTTATAATAGTGCTAGTGTTTTTATAAATGAAATACAGAAATTGATATTAATTTCATTTCCTGATAGCGAGGTTGAAATCCTTTTTAAGGAATGCTTTTTATACACAAAAAAGGCTAATTTAAAAGATAATGACTCCCTAAAAGATAAATGTTTAAAAATAGCCAACTACATCTGCTCTAGGTTGTGTGATAAAATTGAAAAGTAATATGGAATTAGATTACATGAATATAGAATTAGAAGGCAATGTTAAAAAAGCTTATGAGGCTAGGATGAAAATAGTTAAAGAGTGGTCTATTGAAATTAAAGAAAAAAAGTTTCAATTAATTAAAGCTATTTTTATAGAGAAAGGATTTGGCAAATATGTTATTGATTCAGATATGCGTCAATTTCTAAGACATAGATTTATAAATCTATGGGATTCTTTTTATGTTATTGATCATTTACAAAGAACTATTTTTATAACTGCAATTAAAGTAGTATATAATTCTGACATTGAATTAACAAACTTGACATTTCATTTTGAAACTACTGATCAAGAACCGGTAGAAATTAATTTTAGTGATGAGTAAATAATAAACAACATGCGAGAAATAAAGTTCAGGGCTTGGGATAAAATTGAAAAGTAAATGATTATGGATGAAATAACAAAGAAATTTTTAGAAGATAGAAGATATTTCCCTCTTCAAACAAGAAAATTATTTAGTGATACATACAATTATGGTTCTCATATCTCTACAATATTTGCTGGAGATACCGAAAATTATGAAACTGCTGTGTTAGACATAAGGTATCATAATAATTACATTATAGTTGAAGAATATAGCAATATGGAAGATGCAAAATTAGGTCATGAAAAATGGCTTAAAATAATGATAGAAAATCCTCCTGAATTTATATTAAATAAATCAACTAGTAAATATGATAATATAGGTTATGATGTATTATTTAAGTTATCTAATTGATCATCACGTGTTTAAGTGGAATATAATTGTTATATTTAGAGATTAAAAATGAATAAAATTATGAAAAGAATTTTTATCATATCTGCTCTTTTGATTGTGCTAATTGCTCCTGAATCAAATGCACAGAACAAATTTTCAACAGACAGCCTAATTATCTACATGAAAAAGATAGGCGTTAAGCATCTAGTAATCGCTTTACAGCAGGCTAAACTTGAAACAGGGTATTTCACCTCATCACGATTTACTAAAGATTGCAACCTATTCGGAATGCAGAAAGCTAAGAATAGAAAAACTACTGCGATAGGCGAAAGAGATGGTTACGCTGTATACGAATCATGGAAACGCTCAGTAGTAGATTACTACCTCTGGCAAAATGATTTCTACAGACTCACAGGTAAAGAAAACTATTCAAGATTATTAGTAAGCAGAAAGTATAATCTTAACAAGAACTATATGAAAACAGTTCTTGCAGTTTATATTACTCAACATGAAATGGATTTGATAAATGGAAAGTAAGTTAACATCTTGTAAGGTAAATTTAAATAATGGTGATACATTATTTATAGATGGGAATGAATTTAAATTTGAATATGAGGGATCTAATTGTATTGTAAGGTTTAAATATCATGAATTTAACATTAATTATATAATAAAATTTATTAAACCTATTAAAAAGAAAAAAAAATAGTATGGCTAAGTTTATAGAAGTAACATCACTCGTACCAGAGGAAATGACAAACTATCCTTTAGAGAAAAGGATTGTGAATATTGATAAAATATATCAAGTAAAAAATTATATAGATCCTAATAATATTCAATCCTGTAGAATAGATTTTAATTATGAATATTTAAATTCTAACACTGGTGCAAGAGGCTCAATAATTACTAAAGAAACCTACGATGAGGTTATTGAGATGATTAAAACACAGACACAGAAATGAAGATATTAGGACCACTTACTTATAGAATTACAGGTATAGGTAATCCGCCAGCTGTTTTAGAAAATGGCATAAATTGCAATATTATACTTTTCAATAGTGAAGATGGGGATATAGAAGGTTATGAGGGCTTTTTACTTGATAATTCTATAATTAGTATTTTACATAAAGATAGTAAAATTAGTATTCAAGCTAAAAGGGATATATTGGATTGCAAAGTTGGTAGAGGTTATAATTATAGATCAACAGAAGTTATTACTGAATCATTTACAAGTTAATATGAACCTAACAACACGATCCTTAAAAAGGAAATACATCCAGAAAACACTTACAATAGGTGGTAAAACGCACTACTTCAAAAGTAGCTACGAAATACAGTACGCCTACTGGCTTGAAGCATTACGACTGAAAGGTAAGATAAAAGATTGGTTCTACGAGGTAGATACCTTCTGGTTTGATGGGATTAAACGAGGATGCGTGTCTTACAAGCCTGATTTTAAGATAATCGATATAAATGGCGATATAAACTACGTGGAGGTAAAAGGCTACATGGATGATAAATCAGCTACTAAAATCAAACGGATGGGTAAATACCATCCTGATATTAAACTTACAGTTTTAGGTGCTGATTGGTTTAAGAGAAATAGACTTGAACTAGATATGATAACTAAAATGTTTTTGAATGGAAAATAAACTTAAAACAGGGGATCTTGTAAAAATAATAGTCCATCCTAAATATCATGGACAAGAAGCAGTGATATTAAGTGTTTCTGAGGGTGGATTGTACGAAGTTATATTTGTTTCAGATAACCTTAGATCATTATACCCTTTGAGAGAATATGAATTAGAATACATTTCCAGTGGGTATGAATATGTTATTACTGTGAGGGATAGAGAAATTGAAAGATTAAAAACATTAAATAATTTACAAAATGACAGTAAAAGAATTGATTGAACATTTGTCTAGCGTTCCTGATTATGCGGAAGTGTGTTATCTTATACAGATATCTCAAAAAGAAGCTATGAACATGAACTTAGATATTAATCTTTTACCTATTGATAAAGAAAATATTTATTTAATTGATAAAAGATGATCAACCCACAAGAACTTAGGATAGGGAATTATATCTCTAATAAAAAAGATATTTTGTTTAATGTTTTACCTGAAGATATTGAAACAATTAGTAAGTTTCCTGATAATTATAATCCCATTCCCCTGACCGAAGAATTTATGTTTAAATCTCCTTTTTTAATAGGAACTGGTAAATTATATTATGAATTAGGCGATATTAGATTAGATTCAGTTTTTGATCCAAATGCTCCTACTGATTTAGTATTAATATATGGCAGAAAAACAATAATTAGATACATTCACACCTTACAAAACCTTGTTTTTGCTTTGGAAGGCGTGGAATTAGTAACTTTGTAAGGATATGGTAGATATAGCTAATTTGAGAATGATGGATTATATGGTCCATTTTAAATTTAATGGTGTTACTACATTATATTTCGAAGCCTACCCTATCATAGAATGTTTGAATATAGAAACACTTCTTAAGGGGGAAGGATGGGTTCCAAATTATATGGATAAAGATGATTCCTCAGGTATTGAATCTTTTGATGAAGATAAATGTTTAAAGCATTTTGAAGGTAGTTATGGCTGGCGAGGAGTTTGGGAAGGAAGATTATATTTTACTGAAGAAGAATATTGGGGGTATCAAATTTTAATAATGTCTGAACTATATAATAATTGTATTGTTCCTTTTTGTAAGGAATATATTATAAAATTAGATCCTGAAATACCTTATCATGGATTTTAAAATAAAAATTAACAAATGGTAGATATAACAAAATTAAGAATAGGAAATTATATATATAAATATGCTTACGGGGTTAGCGATGTGCCTGTTGGTAAAGCTTTATTTAGAATAACACTGGAAATGTTTAATGATATAGCAAACAGACCTTTTGATTATGAATATGCTAAAATTGATGAAGATTTCCTGCTTAAAAGAGGTTTTGAAAGATATAAGATAACAACTCGAAATCCAGAAAGATGCTCAGTTTCAGAAAAGGAAGGATATAAAAAAGGGGTTATTATATTTGATTATAAATTTAATCTTTTTGAAGAATATGATGGAGCAATTACTGAATTAGCTTATCTGGATTATATACATGAATTTCAAAATTATCACCTATTATGTTTTGGTGAAGAATTAAATTAAAATAAAACTTAACAAACCTATTTAAAACAATGGAAAATGGTAGACCTAAAGAAACAATAAAATCGTTACCTAAAGGTTGGAAAGATAAAATACTATCACTTTATAAAGAAGGTGCTTCTGATGTGGAAGTCAAAGCTTTGATATACGAATGGAGAGGAAGCTTTTCTAATGACCTTTGGGATAGATGGATAGAAGAGGAAGATGAGTTTTCGGAAACCATAAAAAAGGGCAAGATAATTTCCCAAGTTTGGTGGGAAAAAGAAGCTCGTACTAATCTACAAAACCCTAAATACAATCATGTTCTTTGGTTTATGAATATAAAAAATAGATTCAAAGAGGATTGGAGAGATAAACAAGATTTAGATGTTACCAGTAAAGGACAATCTATAGTTCCTATTATTAATGTAATGCCTCCTACTAATCATGAATAAATGGATATTTACCTTTCTCAAAAGCAATCCGATGCATGGCACTATCTAGAAGATAATATTACCACAGAGCTTGTTTATGGTGGGGCAGCTGGTGGAGGTAAAAGCTTTTTTGGGAGTGTATGGCATGTTAGCAGAAGGATGCGTTATGCAGGATCGAGGGGGATGATTGGTAGAAAAAGCCTTACATCGCTAAAGCAATCTACTCTTGTTACTTTATTCAAAGTAGCTAATTTACTAGGAGCTAAATATAAATACTACGAAAATAAATCTTTAATAGAGTGGGAGAATGGGAGTGTAACTGTTCTTAAAGATTTAGATTATGAGCCTTCAGATCCACAATTTGAGCGTATCGGTTCTACTGAGTTCACTGATATATTCATTGACGAAGCAGGAGAGATTACTGAGAAAGCTTTTGAAATAGCTAATACTCGTATTCGTTGGATGCTTCATGATTACAATCTAAAGCCAAAGATCCTTCTTACCTGTAATCCGAATTACAATTGGATCAGAGATAAATACATTAAAGATAAAGTAGGCAATCCTATTCAATTAAAAGTATATCAAAAATACATTCAGGCTCTTGCGCAAGATAATCCTGATGATGGATTTAAAAAGATATACATTGAGCAATTAAGTAAGTTAAATAGCGACTACGATAAGCAGCGACTACTTTACGGCGATTGGGATGCGATGCCTAAAACAGGTGGTGAGTTCTACAAGAAGTTCGATCATCAAAGACATGTTAAACATGTGGAATATAACCCAGAATTACCTTTACATATTTCTTTTGACTGGAACTTGCGCCCTTACTGTACGATGACCATATGGCAAATCATTGGGAAAAAAGCGAACCAAATTGATGAGATATGTACTCCATCACCTGAGAATAGCAGTATTGGGATATGCAGGGCTTTTAAGCGTAAATACTACAAACACAAAGCAGGATTATTCTATTACGGCGATCCTAACGGGAGGCAGGGATCTACTCAGACAGAGAGAGGATATAGCAACTACGACATTGTAAACCAACAATTGGCTGATTATAATCCAATTAACAGAGTAGCTTTAAAAGCTCCTCCTGTAGTTCCACGTGGAAATTTTATCAACTCGATATTTGAAAACAACTTCGAAGCTATTGAAATAACAATCAATGAAACTTGTTATAATACTATTTCTGATTACTCATCAGTTAAAGAAGATCATGAGGGTAACAAGGATAAAAGAAAGATTAAAGACCCTGATAATCCAGTGCCATATGAGAAGTACGGCCACTGTTCAGATGCGAATGATTATTTGCTTTGTACTATCTTCGCTGATGAGTTTAATAAATCAATGACAGGAGATAGAAAATTAGAGTACGTTGTTGTTGATCGTGAGAAGAAAAATTGGTAGATTTGCATTATATATTTTGGAAATTAAATCTGTTTGGTTTTTCCCCTATTCTCTAGGTAGTGGTTTTTTTCTGCTATACATCGATGTAAACGTGATAAAAAGTATGATTGGTGAAATGGTTTTGATTCAAATCATACTTGATACCCCACTATAAAAGGTGGGGTATTTTTTTTATATTTGTAAAGGTTTTATTTCCTGCTTTATCCATAAAATAAAGATGTTTGGGTAGTGGCGGAATGGTAGACGCACTTGGAATTAATATAAGGGAGGGGTGGCACATGGCTTTAGAGATGCCACTCTTCGCTGCAAATGAAATAATTCCAGAAGGCCATACAGGTTCGAATCCTGTCTACCCAACTACACTTCCTGTAAGTGTTTCATTTAAGTAAGTTATAAGATTTGTTCTTTACATAGAGCCACTTCCTGAGTGGCTTTTATGTTTTATATATATAATAAAACTTGTCCGATTTTGTCCCAAAAAACTATTCATGAAATAGTTGTTACCTAATTTTATGGGTGGCATTCCTTATTGAAAAAGACTTTGGTACTCAGATACAACTTGAAAACCTTCAACAAATAAAAGGAACATCAAGTGCAGCTGATTTATATCTAGACGAAGTAATAAAACTAGCTATCGACGAGGCGACTAGCTACCTTTCTCCACGATATTATGTAGAGAAAATATTCAACGAAACTAATCAGGTATACGATTCTAATCAGAACTACGTTCAGTATGATCGGATATATGCTAACTACCCTGCTTGGGTAAATAATATAGTTTATACAACCAACAGTTTTGTTTCCTATAATGGATTTATCTATAAAAAGAATAACACTGCTGCAATAGCTGGGACACTTCCTACGAATACCCTGTACTGGATACCACAGTATAAAAACGATACTATATATTCAGTAAAACAAGGTGCGGCTAAATATGACCCTTCTAAAAATTATGTAGAAAATAATATAGTTTTTTATTATTATTCTTTATTCAGAGCAACAAGCCCTTCAATAAATGTTACCCCTAACAGGGTATACTACCCTTCTTGGGATTCATATTTTTATGATACATCGTATGACGGGTATTTTCCGCACGGGTATTGGAGGAATTACCCAATAGTACTTGATTCGCCTACTGCTTGGGAAATTTATCCATCCACTTTTAATAATGCATTGCCTACTGATACAAACAGTTGGGTAGAAGGTGATAATCGTAATCATCAAATAAAACAGGTTTTGATTGATATTGCCTTATATCATTTTCATTCTAGAATAAGCCCTAGCAACATTCCTCAGCTAAGAAGAATGCGTTACAATGGAGACGGAGACCCTGAGAAAACAAGTGCTATTAAATGGCTTACCGATGTAGCTCATGGTATTTTAAATGCGGACCTACCAGAAAAAGTAGTGCCTCAATATATTAATAGAATTCGCAGCGAGCCTAAAAAAGTAAATATGTATTAGAAATGGGTAATAAAAGAAAGCAAATACATAATTTATCTAAGGATAGGCCTAAAGCAGCTGAGCAGAAAAACTATGTAGATAGTAAAAAAAATCCATCTGATGGGTTCAATACGCTACAAATATATAATCGTATCTATACTTCTAGCATCGATATAAAAAGATGGAGAAATGCATATACATCCGCTGTAGGTGATAATAAAGACCGATCCTCACTATATAATAATTTATACCCAGAAATACTTCTAGATGCTCACTTAACAGGTGTAATGAATGCTAGAATCAATAAAGTTATTGGGAATGAATTTAAGATAGTAGATGAAAACGGGAAAGAAGATATCAAATCTACTATGCTTTTTGAGAGCCAGTGGTTTTATACTTTTCTTAGATATGCTATAGAATCTGTATTCTGGGGGTATTCGCTAATAGAATTTAATGACGTAATAGATGATAAGTTTTCTTGTGTTGAACTATATCCACGAGTATTTGTAAAACCTGAATTTGGTGTTATAACTGAGGATCTATGGGAAACTGAAGGATTTGACTATACGAAAGAGCCTTTTGCTACTTGGCATGTGTGCGCTGGTGATAAATGCGATCTTGGACTTTTAAATAAAGCAGCTCCTTACGTGATTATGAAACGTAATGCACTTAACGCTATGGCTGAGCGTGCTGAGGTGTTCGGGATGCCTATTAAGGTAATAAAATCACCTAAGACTGATGAGAAAACCAGACGTATCTTAGAAAGAGATATTGTAAGAATGGGTCAATCTGCTGGTATTGTCCTTGACTTAGATTCTACTATAGAATTTATCGAAACAGGAAACGCCGATGGACATCAAATATATTTAACGCTTATTGATATATGTAATAAAGAAATTTCAAAGCTCGTATTAGGTCAAACGATGACCACAGAAGACGGGAGTTCTTTATCACAAGCAGAAGTACATGAGAACGTTTTAAATGACGTTACGCGCATTGATATGCGTATGCTGGAGTTTTTAGTAAACGATCAGTTGATCCCTAATATGATCAAGATAGGGTTCAAGTTAAAAGGTCTTTACTTTAAGTTCGACCATTCAGAAAAACTATCCTTACTTCAATTAGCTACTATCTCAACTAATTTTATAAACACGGGCAAATTCGATATTAATGAGGATACTGAGAACTGGGTAACTGAGAAATTCGGTATTCCATTAAAGAAATTAGAAGTGCAACCATCTAACAATCAACCCTTTGGAGATGGGGGCCAAAAAAAGCTAGCAACCAATCAGATGAACAATACAATATCGAATACATCTGAGCAAATAAAGGAAATATATAGTGCTTTAGGGGATATGGATATAGTGAATGAGGCGGAAAACCCATTCACAGAGAAAGAAGGAGAGGATTTAATACAAAAGATATATTCAGGAGTTATCAATTTAAAGAAGCTACCTAAAAATATCTTAGATAAGACGTTGAATTATCTCCTGAAAGGAGTAGTGCAAGGGTTTGGTGGTGCTGTTTCTGATTTTGAGTTAGGAACTCCATATGAAGAGATGATCACTGCTTTAAATGAGAATATTTCGGTGTTCTCTCAGGCTAAAACGATCTCTCAGGTTGAAGAATTGATGAGCTTTTTAGTTGAGGATGGAGAAGTTGTTCCATTCAATGATTTTAAGAAAAAGGCTCTTGCTAAATATAATGATTACAACGTAACGTATTTAAATACAGAGTACGGAGTAGCTGTAGGGCAGTCAAGGAATGCGGCTTATTGGGTTGATATAGAAGATAAGAAGGAAACACTCCCTTATTTGAAGTATCAAACGGTTGGTGATGGAAGAGTTCGACCATCACATAAGGCACTGGATGGCATTATTAGAAGGGTGGACGATGCTTTTTGGAAAAAGTATATGCCTATGAATGGGTGGAAGTGTAGATGTATAGTTCAGCAATTGTCTGATGGTAAAGAAACGGATCTATCTAATTTCAAAGCACCTACAGACGTTCCAGAGCTTTTTCAGATGAACCCAGGTATTGATAAGGTGGTTTTCAGCGATGAGCATCCTTATTTCAAGACCGAAAAACGAATTAAGAAGAAGAAATGACACTAGGACAAAGCTTAACTAAGAAGATCAGAGGATTAAAGTCGTTGCAAAGAAGCCTACCAGTGCTTGTAGGTGAAACAGCAAAGAACTTTTTCCAAGATAGCTTTCGAAATCAGGGTTTTACTGATAGTGGTCTTAAGAAATGGAAAAAAAGGAAATGTAATACCGATCCGGGAAGGGGAGTTTTAATAGGCAAGGCTAATGGTAGTAATACACTAAGAAATAGTATCCGAGTAAAAACTGCTACTATGAAAAAGATACTTATTACTAGTGATTTAAAGTATTCAGCAGTTCATAATTACGGATTGAAAACGGGAAGAGGTAAAGGATTTATAATGACTAAACGCCAGTTCATGGGTAAATCAAAAAAACTAGACGGTATAATAGTGAAATTGATTAAGAACAAAGTAAATGAAATAATGAAACCATAATGGCATCATTTATAAAAGACGTACATAGAGCGGTGCAGCTTAAATTGTTTACAGACATTCCTTACTTAAAAACATGTCAGGAGTGGAGGAATCAATTTGATAGAATGGAGGAGGAAATAGCTTTTGATTTCCCTTGTGTGTTTATAGAGTTTAATACTCTGAATTCCATTTCTTTAGGACAGGGAGTAAGCTCTATTGATTTTGTGATGCGGCTGCATTTGGGTTTTGAAGCTCTTGATATGAGCAATGGTGGAATTAAATACAATGGAAACATAGTACTTGAAAATTTAGATTTCTATGATTTTCAAAATGATGTACATAAATGCTTGAATTATTTCAGGCCCGCTGGTGCATCCGCATTACAACGTCAAGCTTTAGAACAAGATCTAGATCATACAAATGTATATGATTTTAAGATGGAATATATATTTCATGGAATCGATCAAGCAACGGATGTAACAAATGGACTTCAAGAAACAGGATCACCAATAGAACTTGATTTAGATATTGATTTAATAATTGATAACCCTGATATAAGAACAGGAAAAGAAATAATATAAATGGCACGTACATTAACACAGATATTAGATGATATAACGAATAGGATAAAAACAGATCCTGAAGTAGCTCCTTATATTGATGTAGACACTCCTTCAAAGGTTGCTGAATGGAAACTGTGGCGTTATATCGTTGCTGTTTGTATTTATCTTCATGAGCAGCTCTGGGATATATTAAAAGGAGAGTTAGAATTAATAGCATTACGTGCTGTGCCTGGTACTGCTGCTTGGCTTCAAAGACAAGTTTTATTATTTCAATATAGTGTAACAACTCCACAGGTGGTAGTTTTAATAGATGGATATCCTACCTATAATCCAGTACTTCCAGAGCTTAGAATTGTAAAAAGAGCTTCTGTTAAACAACAGATTGATCGATTAGTAATAGTAAAAGTAGCTAAGCAGGATAGCATGGGGAATTTAGTACCACTTACTATGACAGAGCTTAATTCTCTAAAAGGATATGTGGCTAAAATTCAGTTTGCAGGAACAAAGATAAATGTAATTAGTCTGGTATCTGATAAATTGTATATCCAAGCGGATATTTATTATGATGGGGAGTATGTGGATTCACTTGTTAAAACAAATGTAATCCTTGCAGTGGAAAATTACTTAGCTACTCTTTCTTTTGATGGGGTATTAAGCAATTCAGGTATTGAAGATGCCATGCAAAAGGTAGCTGGTGTAAAAGACGTGGTATTACGTCAAGTTATTGCAAGGCCAGACACTACAGCAATAACAGCTCCGGGTACTATAAAACTTGTTTTCCCTAATTATACAGAAGTTAAAAAAGATTATGAAACAGCGGCTGGGTATGTTATTAGAGAGAATACAGCTACTTATAGATTAGAAGATGGGAATAATTTAACTATGATTTTAGCAGTTTAGATGAGCATTTACGATTTAACATTTCTAAAGCAAATACGTAGACTTCTTCCTGTTCGAAAGAGGAAGATAAAGCGTATTTCTTGGATTCGTGATTTGCTAGAACCACTACAAACACTTAAGGATCAGATATTTAACGTGTATCGTCCTGATGTGGTAGAGCGTGCTAAGTATAGTTCGATAACAATTGTTTTAGAATACATACTAAACAAAAAGTTTGATGCTACACTAAAAAGAATATACATAGTTAATTTCCTTACGATTCTTATTTATCAGTATTTCTACAAGAAGAGTGAAAGTAAGCCGAACTATTTTTATAAGAAAAGTGAAGGAAAGCCTTTTTATATATACAAAGGTACTGAATACGCGATTGATTTTGATTTTATAGTTCATTGTCCAGTAACATTAGCAGGTCAAGATAAACAAGTCAGAGCAGAAATAGATAAATATAAAGTTGCAGGAGTTAATTACACAGTTATTTACGATATAGTATGATAAAATTTAAATCACCAGTAGGGACAATATCTGATGGAGGAGCACCTCTCTATTTAGATGATTTTGTTGATATACAAGATACCCAAGCTAGGTATGGAATATCCTATTTAGAATATATTTCATTAAACAATAATGGTATCATTGTTGATGGGATGAGTATAACAGGTGCTGGTCCATACACTATTCAACCAGGGTACATTTATTTAGATGATGATCTTAGATTTTTCCCTTCCACTAATATAGCTACTCTTACTGGCTATATCGTTGTAGATACTGATTTAGTAGAGAGTAGAGTATTTTTTGATGGTAATAATAATCCTATAAAAGTTACTAAAAGAGCTAAATGGCAGGCAGGATCACCAGCAATGGGGCTTGATGGTATTAACGTAGCTATTTTAACTTCTATGACAGGTGCTGGGAATGATTTTAAATTAGGCCAGTATGTAAGAGGTGTTCCAGTAGGAGGAATTATCATGTGGGATAACAACGGATATATTCCACTAGGATTTGCTTTATGTGATGGTAGTTTTGGTACTCCTAATTTAACAGGAAAGTTTGTTCGTGCCAATACTACAGCTGGAGGAACTGGAGGATCAGGATCTTTTACAATTGCTACTGGTAATTTACCTTCTCATAGTCATAGTATTACTGCTGCTGCTGACCATCAACATGGGATATTAAATGATGGTGATCATGGTCATAGAATTAGATCATCAAATGTATCAATGGGGGTCCCATTAACTTGGACAATAGCTATAGAATCAGCTTCTGTTGGAGGAGATGAAGGGTATGTGTATGCAACTAATGATTTAAGTTCATTACCTTTAGATCCGAGTGTTTATATAGCTCGTAATGGAGCGCATGATCATGGGGCTTTTACAGTAGCAAATGGAGCGCATGATCATGGGGCTGCCACTGGAAATACTGGATCAGGTACAGCAATTAATTTTGTACCTACTTATCATGATTTAATTTTTATTAAACGAATAGCTTAAAAAAATATATATGGGAATTATAATTAACGACACAATTAAAATGGATACTGGCATTGAATTAAAAGATGCCTATGAACGATATGTAAATATCAGATCTGAAAAAGAAGGAGAGATTATTATTATATCAGAATTATACCAATCAGCAAATGCACGGTATAATGATATGAAACCAATTGCATATAATCAGTCAGTTGTAAAAATTGAAAAAGAGACTTTTGATAAAAAGTTTGGTGATTTATTATACAGCACTATTAAATCAAATTACACTAAAACAAAAGATGTATTAAAAGATCCAGTTACTGAATCACCTGAAATAACTAAATCAGAAGTAGAAGGCACTGATATTGTAATTGAATTTACTACTACAGATCCTATTGCTAAAATGAAAATACTTAGTCATTTAGATTCTGAATTTCCTTTTGAAATTAATAATACAGGTAATGACTATAAATTAACTGTTAAAGATTATAAACGTACAGGAAGGGATATTTCTAAAATGAAGATGTGGATTAAATCAGATAATAAAATAGAATCTAAACAAATTGATATTGTAATTGATGGATGGGTTTCTCCATTTGCTAATGTAGAAGAAAAAAAAGGGGCATAAAGCCCCTTCTGTTTGAATTTAGTAAATATATTCTAATGTTACAAGATCTGTATTTCCCGATCCAGCATATCTTTTTATTGGATACCCTTCAGTATTATAATCATATACATACTGAAACCCATTTGGGTTGGTATCTGACATATTTATATTAGTTGGGTTATTGTATGATAAAAATATAGTAGGATTTAAGCTAGTTTCTACTACTCTGTCAAAAAAACCAAATGGGATAACTTCTTTAAGAGGATTTTTATTGTTATCATATTTATGAGATAAATAATAAACTGGGTTTTTACCAGATAAAATACTAGTTTTAAAGTAATTTCCTAATTCATCGTATTCAAATCCTTGATAACTCCCACCATTAACCCACAACTTTGTCATTCTATTTTTATTATTTAACTCGATGTATAAGAAATCTTTTTCTTTATCTTCATAAGTAATTGTAGGTCCATCCATTACATGATGAGTAGTTTTCGTTACTTTTTTTATAGTAACTACATCATTGTTATAAACAATAAATTTAGTAATCCAAACAGTATCATTTTTAGAAGCATCAACATCATATATAATTTTAGTGCAATTAGATCCAGATAATTTAGTTTTACTTTCGTAAGTAATTGAATTAAATGTTTTGTATTTTAATTTACCTGTTTTGTTTTTTTCTTCTATATAAACAGTTTCTACAAAACCGTCGGAGTTATATCCAAATAATATAAACATATCTAATAAATCACCATTTTGTATATCCCTAGCAATCAGTTGCTTCAACTGAACTGCAGGTTTTTCAGGTTCTACTTGTGGGTCTTCTTTAACTGGTTCTGGGTCTTTTGGTTTTTTGCATGCAGCAATGACTGAAATAATTGCAAGTAAATAGATGTACTTTTTCATATTAGTTATAAGTTTATTTTGTTCGGGGCAAACATAATACTAATATTTTAATTATGCAAATGACTAGTAACCTGATATAATTTTATCTTCATGCAACTGAATTATTTTAAGAATCATTCTACGTTGATTTTCTGCGTGAGTAGCGTATCCAATCTTTTTCTTTAATTCCAAATATTTTGCATAGTTAGGTTTATTCAAACTAGTCTTTAATGGCTTATTCCATTTGTCTTTTTTTGTAGATTTTGACATTGTATTATTTAAGTTTTTACAAAAGTACAAATAGTTGTCCTGTTTTGTCCTGTTTTGTCCCAAAATCTTATATATCAGTTTGTTACTAGATACTTTTGCCTTTATGCAAGGGCAAATGTCTTTATTTGAAGGTTATAACTATTTCAATAGAACTAGTCAAGATTCAGCTGATGGAAAGATACTCGATTTGATTGGGTTATATACTGATGAATACGGTAACGTAAAAGGCGTTGATGGCCTTACATTCGTAAAAGAAATCGACTCACTTATTGCTTCAGGAGTAAAATACATTGATATCACAATCAATAGCGAAGGCGGTTCTGTAAGTGATGGATATTCTATCTTCTCAGCTATCCAAAATGCTAATCAAGCAGGAGTAAAAGTAGATACCTACGTACGCGGGGCTGCTGCTAGCATGGCTGGAATTATCGCTATGGCTGGTAGAAAGAAGTACATCATGGACTACGGATTTTTCATGCTCCATAACCCCTCTATTGACTCAGAAAATCTTTCTGAAAAAGACAAAGAAATACTAAACATCATTAAAACATCGCTCACTAATATTTTCATAGGGAAAACTGGTATTGATGCCGCTACTATTGAAAATATGATGAATGAGGAAACTTGGATGAGTCCTGATATCGCCGTTTCAAAAGGTTTCTTCGATGAAGTAATTGCCTCGGGGCTTAAAATAGCTGCTAATGGAAATGTTATTTCCAACTACAGATATATATGTAATCAATTAATTATAGATAAAAAAATTAAAAATGAGATGGAAGATAAAAATAAAGTAGAAGAGGTTAAGCAAATAAATGCGATGACTGAAGAGCTTAATTTAATTAAATCTGAGCTAGAAAAAATCAAAAATGAGAAAGAGGAACTTGAAAAAAGGCTAGCTGAAAAAGAAGCAGCCGAAATAGAGGCTAACAAACAAGCAGCTACTGAGTTTGTTGAAAACTCAATAAAAGAAGGAATTCTTCCAGAAGAGACTAAAGAAGAATCTTTAAGTCTTGCCATAAGCAACCTTGCTTCTTTCAAGAATATCGTGAATTCTATGCCTAAGAAAAATGTAGCGCACAAGCTCCCAAAGTTAGGTATTGAAAACAAGGCTACCAAAGCTGAGCCAACGGTTGATTTCCACGACTTAGATATGAATAATCCTAAAGAGTTTAAGCGATTAATGGAAGAAGAGCCAGAGAAGTTTCAGCAAATGAAAAATGAATGGTTAGAACAAGAACGAAAAAATAAAAAGAAAAAATAAAGATATATGGCAGATATTAATTCACCTTATGGATATGTATACTTTGTATCGGGGGATGCAATAAACCCACTTACATTAGTACCAAATACATTTGTTCTTACAGCAAATGGCCCTCAAACAGTTCCTAATATGAAATATTGGAAGACTGTAATTAAGCCCCCAACACTTACGGCAGGCCCTGCTTTTGTGCTTAACTTAACTCTAGATACCGATCAATTAAGACATGGTGCAGAACTTTTGGTTGATGTAACTACTACTGGAACAGAAACAGTAGCATACGGCACAGGATTTTTCGCAGGTCAAGCAGGTATCACAGGAGTTGCAGGAAAGAATTTCATTCATCAATTCACTTACGATTCAGTTTCAAAAACATTTAAGGCTACTGGACTACCTAAACAGGTAAACTAACATTTAAAAACTTAACAAAAAACCTATTTAATAAAAAAATAATATGGCATTAGAAGCAGAAATTTGGGGTAAGGACATACAGAAGAATTTCTATCAAGGTCTTGACTTCTTACAATATTCAATAGATCAATCAGAATACATTCATGGAAAGTTAGTTCACTTGCCACAAGCTGGAGGACAACCTATAGTAGTTAAAGGAAGAACAGTTCTTCCAGCACCTATTTTAGGTCGAGTTGATACAGAGATAACTTATCCAATAGTTGATTATACAACTAATCCACAGGTGATTTCTGATTTAGAAACATGGCAATTAACATATCCTAAACGTATGGAGCTAATGGGTGAGCATTATTCGAAACTTAGAGATCGAATAGGTCATCAAGCACTTTATGAGTGGGCTGTTTCTGGAGCATTTGATACAAATCGTATTATCCGAACTACAGGAGCAGCAGGGGGTGCATTACCTCCACCAGCATTAGCAGGTACTGCGCCTACTGGTAACAGACGATTAATTACTAGATCAGATATTGCAAACTTAAAAGTGATCTTAGATCGTGATTTAGTTCCACAAGATGAAAGATATCTTATGATGGACTTCAGCATGATGAACAATGATTTGTTAAGTATTCCTGAGTTCATTAACTCTTTCAATATGGGTAGTGTTGCGCTTCCAGCTGGAGTTATTGGAAGAATTTATGGTTTTAACGTCATAACATATAGTTACCCTATTGTTTACGCTAATACAACACCTCCTACAAAACGAGTTTTGGATTCAAATACAGGGATGCCAACAGTAAGTGCGGCTGATGATTGTTTAGCAGTGCTTGCATGGTCTAGATATTCAGTAGCTCGAGCGATTGGAGAGACTAAAGTATATATGGATTCTGAACTTCCAGAATACTATGGCGATATGATTTCTGCGATGCAATGGTTCGGTGCAACTATTATCAGAGGTGATCACAAAGGTACAGCAGCATTAGTTCAAGCAGTAGTTTAATTAATTAAAAAGATATTATAAATATGACATATTCAGAATTAGCACAATTAGCAATGCCGCATTTCAATGATGTAGATGTGGTATATATAACCAACGACGGACAAGTTTTTTCAAGCCATAAATCAGCTATGGAATATGCTTCTGCAAAGGGAGCGCAGGTTTTTGAGTTTAAAAAATCTGATTTACAAAAAACAGAAGATGAGTATAATAAACAATACTCTAATGAATCTTCTAAACAAAAAACAGAATCTAAAAAAACTAATCCTAACGTAAAAGAATAATATAAATGGCTCTTTCAGAAGTAGTTGTAAAAAAAGGGGAGGGTGGACTTGGTAGACCGCTGGAAGGTGAAGATCACATTTCAGGTATGTTATTCTTTTCTGCTACCCTCCCAACAAGTAGTATTCCTGATGGGTTTACTACTACTAGTAGAGTAAAGCCTCTTTATTCTTTACAAGATGCAGAAAAATACGGAATCAAAGGGGATTACTCCAATGAAACAAAAGCTACTGGTAAGATTAAGATAGCAACAGCTGGAAATCCAGGGGATAAAATATCAGTAGTTATCAATGGAGTTACTTTAGGAACCTATACTACAATTACAGGGGACACGGTAAACACAATTGCACAAGGTGTTGGAAATATGATCAACACTGGTTTTAATGTACATGGATATCGCAATACTGTTCTTACAGATGAGGTAACGATTACAGCAAAAGCGGGAGCAGGAGTTGCAGCAAATGCTTGGACAATTACTACTCCAATTACTGGAACGGCTACTACTACGATAACTGCATTTACACTAGGAGCAAATGATCCTTATGTAGTAATGTGGTATCATATATCAGAATTCTTTCGAATGAATCCTAAAGGGGTTTGTTGGTTAGGTATTTATGCTGTTCCGGGTACACTTAACTTTAACGAGGTTACGGCAATGAACATTATTGCTGATGGAAAGATTCGTCAAATGGGAGTATTTCAAACAGGTACTGCTTTTGCTCTTACACAAGTTCAAAGTTTACAGGCTGTAGCTGCTTTTGAAAATGACAATAACCGTCCTTTATCTATTATTTATTCGCCTGATATTTCAGCATCGGCTTTATCGGCACTTACTGATGAGTCAATAGCTAATTCACCAAGAGTGAGTACAATTATAGGTCAAGATGGAGCTGCTATGGGTAGCAAACTGTATACATATACTGGTAAATCAGTAACTGGAATGGGTTGTTTACTTGGCGTTATAAGTTCTGGAAAAGTATCTGACAGCGTAGCTTGGGTGGAAAAAAATAATATTTCTAATGTAGAAAATGATACAGCTGCTTTTGGAAATGGAGTTCAATATAAAACAGTTTCTACCTCATTACTTGAACAGTTAAACAGTTTTGGATATATTTTCTATCGTAAGTTTCCTGAAATCGCAGGAACTTTCTTTAGTTCCTCGGTAACGGCCACAGTAAGCACTTCTGACTATTTCACTATTGAAAATAACAGAACAATTGATAAAGCGCATAGAGCATTACGAAAAGTATATATTCCTAAACTTAATAGTCCTTTATTAGTTGATTCTAACGGTCATTTAAAACCTGATACAGTAGCTAATCTTCGAATGATTGGTAATTCAGCACTTCAGGGCATGCTTAACAATGACGAGATAAGTGCTTTTGATTTAGATATAGATCCAAACCAAGATGTACTATCTACTTCAGTACTTGAAGTAACTGTTCGAATCATACCTGTAGGAGTAGCTAAAACAATTGAAGTTAATTTAAAATTTACTAAAAGCATATAATATATATGGCAAAAATATTCGCATTAGGAATGATGTATGACTGGCCTTCAGCTTCCATTACTGTAAAAGATACCAAAATATATGGTATCACTAAGATTTCTTACGAGCATGAAAGAAAGTTAGAAAACAATATGGGAGCTGGGGAATATGTGGTTGGAAGAGGCTCTGGAGGCGTAACAGCACAAGGAAGCATTACTATTTATAAAGAAGAGTATGAGCGTTTGCGTTCATTAGCCCCAGAGGGAGACATTACAATGTTTACTCCTTTTGATATTCCAGTTACATTTTTTAATGATACTAAACAAACTACTGATGTTTTAAAAAACGTACAGTTTTTAAAAGCAGGTACAGATGTTTCATCGGGGGATACGAAGGTATTAATGGAATGCCCTCTTATTATGTCTCACGTAGATTTTAATCAATAAAATATATTTAACAAAACAAATGGAAGATACTAAAAAAGTAAAACAAGAAACAGAAGAAGCAAAGATTGCTAGGATCGAAGCCAAACATGGCAAAATTGCTATGGTGATTAGTTTTGATCAAGGAGCGCATGTAGGATATCTAAAAATGCCCGATAGAGTGTTAAAAGATAAAGTACTTGCAGCCGTTAAAGATGCTCCTCATCACGCTGCTGAAATAATGATCAATAATATTTTGATAAAAGAGGAATCCTCCAGCATATTTCTTACAGATGACGGGTATTTGCTTGGTGCTTTTCAGTTAGCTCAGGAATTAATATCAATTAAGCAAGGAGAAATAAAAAAAAATTAGAAGAATATAAAATATATAATTCTGAAGAAGGGGGATACAACGATAGACAATGGAGCGCGTTAATTCGTTTCCATTTTAAGGTAGATCCTGATAAACTCACTGATGATGAGTGGGCTATTTGTTGTACCGATCTAGACTGGATATTTGAACAGCAACTTCATAGGGATAATCAACTTTTAAATGTAAGATAAGTGGCTCAGGAATCAGTACAGTATTTACTTAGTTTAAGAGATCAAATGTCTGCTTCTTTAGCTCAAATAACAGCTAAGGTAGATCAATTGCAGAATAGGCTTATCAAGACTCAAAAGGCTAGTGATAATGTAAATTCTGTATTTAAAAAAGCAGCTACATATATCGGAGGCTATTTTGCTGTAAACGAAATAATAAATTTTGGTAAAAGCACGGTGGATGCTTTATCTAATTTCGAAGCTTTCCAATCAACATTAAATACATTATTACATGGTAATACGGATCAGGTAAAATCTTTAACAAAAGAATTAGAAACATTTGCTACTACTACTCCATTTCAATTGAATGATATTCAGTCTGCTACTACTAGCTTACTTGCTTTTGGTGTTGAGGCTGATAAAATAACAGAGACATTAACTACAATAGGAAACATTGCTTCTCCTCTAAAAATACCAATTGGAGAGATGGCCGAAATGATCGGTAAATTCAAAGTACAAGATCTTATTCATGGGGATGATTTAAAGCAGCTTATGGGTAGGGGGATTAATGTAGTTCCGCTATTAGCTGAGCAATTAGGTGTTGCTAAATCTGAAGTAGCTGAACTCGCTAGTAAAGGCAAAATTCATTTTGCAGATCTTGAAAAGGCTTTTAAAACAATGACGTCTGAAGGAGGAGATTTCTTTGATTTAATGAAGGATCAGAGTAATACAACAGGAGGACGAATATCCAACTTAGCAGACACATTTGATCAATTCAAATTAAAAATAGGGCTTGCTTTTAAATCAGTAATTGAAGCTACTGTTTCATCACTAGGTAAAGTTATTTCTATTATATCTAATCTGATTGATTACATATCTAGAAATAGTACAGTATTTAAAACATTAGCAATTGTAATTGGTACTGCTGTAGCAGGTTACCAGCTTTACATGCTTACTATGAAAAGTGCTACAATAGCTACTAATCTAATGGCTATCGCTCAGAAAGCACTTAACGTTATAATGTCATTAAATCCAATCGGTTTAATTGTTGCTGGTATTGCCGCTTTAACCGCTGCTTTCATTTATCTATGGAATACCTGTGATGAATTTCAGGCTTTCTTCTATGGATTATGGGGGGCAATGAAAGCTATATTTCAAAATATCGCTCAATTAGGAATAGACGTATTCGGTGGACTTGCAGACATAATTAAAGGCGTGATTAGTTTCGATCCTGATAGTTTGTTCTCAGGAGTTGATAAACTGAAAAACTCATTTAGTGATTTCGGGGGCAAAGTAGCCGATGGATTCAGAAAAGGATTCGATGATCGAATGGGAGTACTGAGCGTAAAAAGTGAAGTAGATGCAACGAAAGGGAAGATACTTCCTAAAAAAACAACTGCATCGGCGGCGGCTGAAGGTAAAAAAGCTAAAGATATAGCAGGCAATTCAAAGCCTACTAACATTAATATAACGATCAATAAGCTTACAGGTATTGATAAAGTAGAAACTTCTACAATGGAGTTATCTATAGAAAAAATGAAAAAGGTTGTTACAGAAATGATTTTAACAGCTGTAAATAACGCTAATATAATTGCTACTGGAGGATGATAGATAAAGAAAATATAGTAGGATATTCCTATTTAGGTACACCTTATTATAGTGATATTACCTTTCAGAAAGGAAGTTATATAAATAGTAAAGGGCAAAAGATATCATATGAAGAGATTAAATTATATGATATGATCATGAATGTAAGCCAGACTAAGAATATAATTGAAACTCCTGTACAGGGGG
>Ga0209174_10000312_pt1 | contig 37340 bp, 27 predicted proteins | sample JI91814BDNA_FD_187505 | JGI IMG/M metagenome (GOLD analysis project Ga0209174, IMG submission 187505) | Wastewater effluent complex algal communities from Wisconsin, to seasonally profile nutrient transformation and Carbon sequestration -... | ecosystem: Engineered > WWTP > Effluent > Algae...
TAATATTATTATTTAAAATTCTTCCCAGTAAAGCCAATACTTTATCGCCTACCGCATGCCCGAATTCATCATTTAGTATTTTAAAATGGTCAACATCAATCATAGCTATAGTTAATGGATAATCCCCTAATAATGCTTTCTTGAATTCTATGGGCAAAATTTCATCTAAATACCGACGATTAAAAAGAGCTGTCAAGCTATCCTGCACTGCCTGCCCTTTAAGTTGTTTATGGAGCTTTTCAATTTCAAGTATTCTCTGCTTTAATTCACTGGCAACACTATAGTAGTTTCTAGCAACTAGACTAATCACCGTTACCAAAATAATAGAACTAATTATCACTAAGATTATCCAAGCGGGAACAGAATTCGTTTCCGGCAAATATAGAATACCCTCAATTTTAGCGTTAGGCGGCAACATATTCAGTTCTTTGTAAACATTTAATATATGCTGCCATCTTCCCTGGTGACTATACCCTAGCTCTATTAGATCAGGCAAAATTAATTTTTTCATTTCATTTGCTTCAAATATAAGTTTGTCCATTGAAAGATCGGGAGCATATTTTTCTCGAATCAACACTGCCGTTTCCTCTTTATGCGTTAGTGCATACTTCCACCCGAGTAGAGTAGCATTTCTAAATGCGATTACAAGTTCTGGATTTGTTTTTATAAAATCTTCTGTCGTAAAAAATGTATCTCCATAAAAATCAATTCCACTCGTTCTAGGTAAAAAAGTCATGAACTCCTGTGAACTAGTTTGTAAATAAAACGGCTCATCCGTTGTGTATCCAGCTATTGCATCTGTTCGACCTTTTAGTAAATCTTCCACACTAAATTGATGTGGTAATAATTTAAGTCTATCAACTGGTAAATGCTCCCTTTGGAAATAGGCAAGTATCTCAGATTCTTGCAAAGATAAAACTACTTTGCGATCTAATAAATCATGAACTGAAGTTATTTCCGAAGTTCGTCTTGCAAATAACGCTAAAGGAGAATGTTGAAAAATTACTCCAAGAACTACGACCGGTTTTCCATTTGCCCTTGCTAACGCCAACTCCGAGCTAGCCACTCCAAACATAGCTCTCTTCTCTAGAACTTCCGAAATAGAATCAATCTCTGGAGAAGCTTCGACTATATCGACTTCTAAGCCAGCATCATGATAATATCCTTTCTCCTTTGCCATATAATAACCAGCAAATTGAAATTGATGTCTCCATTTTAATTGCAACTTGACTTCGGAAATTTTTTCCGTAGCTCCTAGAATATTACAAATAAAAAGGAGAACGAAACAACAGAAAATCTTAACATTTTTTATAATCTACTTCTCCTTTTAAAAAAACAAATCACATTGGGGATAATATCATTTTCCCATAAACATTTCCTTTATTTCCAAGTGCAAAGTGAATTGATTCAATCCAATCAAATGTTTCGAGAAGAGGTTGAATGTCATTCGTAACAGTTTTTTCTGTATATTTACCGGATTTAACTCCTCCATAAATTAAGAAACTGAGGATATCTTTTCTTAGCCTCTGCCAGTTAACGACTATATGGTGAGGCGCTTCCTTCCAGGGGGAAGAAATTTTTGATGAATTCAAATCAGAAATCGTCGGCTTATTTCCACTTTTAGCCGAGATACAACTTCTAGCATTTTCGACAGAAGAGGAAATCCAATCCATTTTTTCCATTGAATAAAGCGAAGGAGAATAAAAAGTCCCACTTCTTTTAAATGTCTTAAAATTTATATCCAGGTGAGTAGCTTTTGTAGGTTTACCTGCTTTAAAAATTGATTTCAATAAAACATCATCACTCTTAGAACTAACGTATCCAATTGTAAAATCCGGGTATAGAAATTTCTCTTCCTCAACAAAAACCGGTTTATGTAATAAAAACACACTCGGAGAATTTGTAGGAAAATATTCTTCGTAAGAAATATTTCCATTTTTAAAAAAAATAGGAGTCATCATACTTAGCTCTAGCCAGGCATTTCCTGGATTAATCGCAGAAGAGATGTATTCCTTTAGCCCGAGCGAATTGGAATAGACTGCCATTAAAACGTCATTTGGTATAGAGGATTGAATCTTTTCAATAGGATAAGAATTTTTTTCAGGAAATGCTTTTCTCTCTGTTGTATAAATATCAGCCGTAACTAATTCATTTTCCATTTTAAGTAAGAGAGAAATAGAATTTGCATTCTCTGCTAATGGCTTTAGAAAGGGAGTAAAATTTGTATCCGACAGACCAAAGTAAGCTACGGCCAAAATTTTTTCATTGTAATATTCTTTAAAAACTAAATCCATTTCTTTATTTGCAAGTAGAGACTTCTTCGATGGATTTGTTGCTGCTTCTAAAGATTTTGTAAGAGTTTCTAGCGAGTCTGATAAAAATAAATATTCACCGACTAATACAAAGTATATAGAGCCGCTGCCTGCCTCTACTTGACTGATGATTAAGTTTCCACTTTTTATTCCTTCTTCTAAAAAACCGGTCTCATAGTTATCATTTGATATTATATTCTCTTTTGTTTCCTCCAGGTTGTTTTGCGGTTCATCGGAATTAACCTCTTCATTATTTTCTGGTTGCGGATTATTATTTGTATCCGATTTTTCTTCTTTTGGTTCTTCCTTTTTTTCTTCTTTTATTTTTTTAAGAGGAATCTTTCCTGCTTTAAAAGATTCAAAAATCGCAATACCAAATCTTGATTTAAGATTTGTTTTTGCAACTACAGAATAACTTCCATCGGTAAAGGACGCATAGCCGATACTTTCCCCAAATAAATCTAAAAAATCTTTCCAATCTAGAATCGCATTTGACTTCAATTCTACTAAGTATAATAACTCACCTAGCTTTTTACCTGCAAGAGATGAAATAAATCTTGTCCAGGCTTCTGAGGTCTCTATATTTTTAAAAGTTTCTGATTTGATTAAGTTTTCTTTTATTGCATTTGTATTTTTAATTTCAAAGTAAAATTCTGCATCTGTTGGAATTGTATAAATTCCAGACTGAATAGAAGAGTGAATCTTATAATGTTTTCTAAAAATAAAATATCCCGATGTCCCGATTGCAGCTGTGAGTGGAAAGGAAAGAATAAAGATGATTAGCCGCTTTCTATCAGAAAGAATATACTCTTTAAAATGAATACTTTTTGAAAGGGAAAAATTATACAAAGAAATAAAAAAGTTTTTAATTTTCCCAAATACATTTAGAAAAAAGAATTTTAAAAATTGTAAAATTGATATAATTTTTTGTTTCAATCTCTCGAGAAATGTTTTCATAGAATAACTTAATCCTTTTGCAAATATGAACTTTCAAAACGAAAGTTCAAAAATCAATTAGATTAAATCCTTTGTTAATAAGCCTGGCTAGCAAGCAGAAATTTTACTTTCACCAAAACTTCATTCGAAACTGAAAAGTTAAGGGAACCTCTCAAAGATTATTACCAATGGAATTCGATAAAGGAACAATCAAGAACGAAGGCTTTATTTTTATTATTGATTTGACATTTTATAAAAACTCTACGATTTTTGGTAAACAGAGTTTCTTCTTAAATGAGAGTGCACAAATGCAAAGATTTCTTTCCTTTATTTTGGTTTTAATTTTATTACAAGCAGGGTGGAATTGTCAAAAAAATTCTAAAAAGCTTTCTGATCAAAATCTTTTCACAGATGGATTTCAATCCAATAGTGGTCTTACTTTATTTACATTGCTCGATCCTTATCCTTCTCTCAAACGCCCTTTTAGTAGTATGAATGTAGATGATTTCAATACCCGCCTGGACACTTCCCTCCGTGTTTCCGCAAGAGAAGATATTTTAGGGGGACTTAGACTGATGCAGAATATAATGCTAAATACCCGCTCCGAGCTCCAAGCTTTACTTGCTCAAACTTCAAATATGCTTGCAAGAATTCAGAGAAACAATCCCACAACTTATAACAACCTTCAGCCCTTACTAGAAAGAATTCGCAATTATAGTTCTCCCGTAATTCGAAATGTAATACCGATTACTACCTCTTATCTGCTACAGGAATATACAACTAAAAGCTCTTTAACAATCAGTAACCAGGTGATTAGCTTTGCGGATACTCTCGGTAATGCGGATTCAAGAAAGACAATGGAAGAATACCAGGACGTAGCAGTAAAAGGCATACGATCGAATGCAACCGTTCGTGCAGCCATTGAAAGTGCAACTAACGCATTTTTAGACCCGGTCATTAGTGCTGATAAAAAAATGAAGAATGGTCTCGTCGGGGTTATTTATGGATTTGGAGAAATGCTTTTTAAAAGAACAGGACCTTCCGAAAATAAAACATCTGAAACATCCATCAAAGAGTTGATGGTAAACTACGAAAAATATTTTACTGTTGGTGGAAGCGGATACTCATCCGTATACAGCACAAGCTATACAACTCCTATTACAATTAATTCTGCTGAATTAAATACAGTCATCATTGATTTATATAAAAACATTCGTCAACTCATTGTTCCTCCCGCTTCCCCCACTACAAAAGATTCAACAGCTATTTTAGTAGATAAACTTGGAGAGAATTTACAACTACTTGATTTTACAGGAACAACGACAGGACTGGAAAGTTCGCTTTTGGATTTGGCATTACAAGATGCAAACGGAAAGGATAGGTTTAAAGACACAACGGCTAATAGCATTTCTGCGCTCGAAAGTTTATTGTTAACATTAAGTCTAGTAGATTCATTTGGTTATGTTTGGAACGTAGCGCAAACAGATCGGACTTGGATCACAGGACCAACCTATGGACAACTCAATCTAGGAGATAGTCTTTGGGCATTACAGTCAGTTATGCAAGCTGGAACTGCAATTAATTTTAATTCCATTATGACTTCGAGTAAGAACAGTGCAAAGGTTTTTAAGAATGGAACTACACTCACGGGAGCAGCGAATGGAATTGATTTTAATACAGCCGAGCTTGCTTTGTTAGAGTCTGAATCAATAGGATCCGCACTTCCAATTGAAGCAACTGGAACCGATTTAATTTATCGCAACACAATACCCTGGGTGTTAAACTGGGTAAAGCGCGTAACGTTTTCTGGATATGGACCTTACTACAACAGAAATAAAAAAGATAGCAGCGGAAATTTTCTTGCTCCTGATGGAAGTATAGCCCGTTATGCGAATCTTTCCGAGAATCGATTTAAACCAACATGGCAAACAGCAAAGTATAAAATTTGTATAAGCAATACTACAACAACAGTCGCAAATTGTAAAGATATTGGAATGGGAGGCACAGAGTATGCAGGACAAAGTGCTTCGGGAAATGCTGCCAATCCCGGAACTGGATTTACAATTTATGAAATTTCAAAAACAGATTCAGAGCGCGCTGTAAATTCTGATGAAGAAGCATTTTATAAAAACTTTCAATGGTTACTTTATGAAAAGAGGTTTGTCGTTATTATCCCCGCACGTGCAAAGTTAGACGCATCCCTTGCTTTTGAAGAGGCACTCTTTATTGTTGCGATCGGAAATGGATTAAAAGGCATGATGAGCCTTAAACCATATTGCAGTGGAACAACAGCCTCAACTTGCGGAGGAGCAAGCAATGGAACCTGGTCTAAAAATACTTCTGTTAGTTTAAGAGATAATACTGCAAGTTATAAAGATTTTACGGCTGCTAAGTTTTCTAGTGTAGCTGGAGATTCTGCTGTTTATGTAGAAGGTTGGGGCTATGGTGCTGCCGGAAACCTTCCTTTTCAAGAAGCTCTCGTGTTACAGTCTAATCTCGTTTGGCCACTACTAATTCCAAATCCTTCGCAGGTGTATGGTCTTATTCCTCCAGTGATTTCATTTAACTTTCCAGTTTTAGAAAGACTTGGCTTCACGGGAACAACAACGGTTACCCCCTCTACAACCGCAGCCAATTGGGATAAGAGAAATAAATTACTTCCTCTGATTGCTGCCCTTGCAAAGACACTCGACGATCAAGCGGATGCAACCACTGCGGGAAAAAATCCATTTACTCTATTGACCGAGTTAAGTAAAATTCTTACACGTCCCTATTTATTCATTGATGTGGATAATGTCATTATTCCAAATCCACAATACACTCCAAAGCCAACTATAGTTGGTTTTCGACTTACTGACGATAACCCTATTCGAAGTGCAACGGCAACACCTATAGAATACCTTCCTTCCGATATTATATTTTCACCAATTGGACTTCTTGTCGAAAGTCAGCGAAAGTTTCAAGATGGAGTTGTAATGCTTGCGGCTAAGACTGATTTCATCACAAGCCTAGTCCAAATGTTTGTATCTTTAGGGGATTCTTCTAAAAAATCCGGTCGGGATAAAATTTGGGCTGCTATTCAAAGAATTTTAGGAGAGATTAAAATCAATTCAGATGGAGCAACAGCAGCTAATCAATATAACCTGCAACAATATGTTTCCGAAAAAGTTGCTATTCTAGCAGCATACCCCGACACTAGATCAAAAAATGTCACTGATAGTTCCTGGTCGGGAGTCAATGATTCAGTGGCATTTGCCAGGGACTATTTTTCAAAAACATCTGGATACTCACTCGTAAAGAATATTGATTTTATTCTCACACTTATTATTGACGTTAGACCAACAAGTGCCGAAGTCACTGCCCTTTTAGATATGGCAGATTCTTTACTCACAAAAGAATCGAATGGAAAATATAATTTCACAAATATTTTATGTGACTATGTTCCTCCTGTTCTCCGACAAACAGCTCCGTATGGAAGAAATGTGTTTGGACTTTTTTATTCACTCGCAGTTCCAGGTGGGTTTATAGCTTACGCAGAAGAGAAAATGACATTCATGCCATTTAGCATTGCAACTTTTATTTCTGATTTAGAAAGACTTTTAAATTCAGATATGATTCGCACCACACAAAATACTACAAACTCTTTGCTTTATTCAAGTGGAGTTCTAATTTCTCTTTTCGCAGATATTTATCAATATGGAAAAAAATTAGAAAAGCCAGGACTTTCTTTTGAAGATAATTTAAACATAAATGAAAACACCTCTGTATTTCAGAGACTTAACATAATTTTCAGCATAAAATAATTGTTTACAAAAAAAGAAATAATTTATGAAATTGACGCAGGCTCAAAAGTCTATACGAATTTAAGAGGATTTGAAATTGAAAAGTTTAGCGAAAAAGTTTTTACACGGCACAGCCATACTCACTCTAATATCCATTCTAGGATGTAATCCAGCAGCAGGCGGAAAAAAGAAAAATGATATTTCTAACTTAATTCCGATTGCATTAACCGGCGGAAATTCTTCTACTTACACAGAACCAAACGATGGCGGACAAGCTGTTTCTACTTACAATAGCACCGATACGCAAATCATTGTTCCAAATGGAACTACAGTAACTGCTGGATGCTCACCTGCGGAAGGGCAAGCGGCTGCACTTTGTCTTATTTCCTCTGACAACGTAGATCGTTATAAAAACTTAGAAATTATTTTTGCAAGCGGAATGAACAAAAAGTCTGTCAAGACTGCGTTTACTCTTGTTAGCCTCGACTCTGGCCCGATTCCTTCGCCTGGCGGAAATGACTTAGATGATGCAGACATTGCAGACAAGGGAGGACGATTTACCTGGCTCAGCGGAAGAAGACTTTTATTTGATCCGTATAAAGAACTTAAGCCTAATGAAACGTATTCGCTAACTATTTCCACTGTTGCGACTAACGCTGCGGGAACTCCAATTTCTAGTGAGTTTAAAACTACTTTTAAAACAGAGCACGACTATCAAATTACAAATTTGATCAATGGTTTTACTCTTGGGGGGAATAATGATATTACCTTCAACAAATCAGCTCCTCTTCTTTTAATCAGTGCTTTTTCAAATCCACAGGGTGCATTTATCAATGTAGCCAAAATAACTCTTCATCGTTTAGGCAGCACACTCAGTCATGAAATTTGTAATTCTACTTGTTCTGGACTAGTAACCGGTTTTAATATTAACACTTCTACAGTTCCACCAATCGAAGGGGGTAATACTTACTACTACCAAATCCAAACCAAAGACAACAAAACCTATAAAAGATTTTTTAGTTTTAACTGGGGAGATGTTACTTCGGGAACGGGGCTAATCGCAAATTCCGCTACTGGAGTTTTAGACGAAGGAATTATGATGAAACTCCTCGGTCAAGTAGTTGAAAGATTTGTAAAGACTGACTTCAAAGTAAAAGATGGATCAACAAACAAAACATTTAACGATTTCATGGGACTACCCACATCTACCACCAAAAGAACATCTCATTGCATTAATTATGGTAGCTTCAGTTTTATTAGAACCTACGGTGATTCTGGAACTTCAAACGGAGATGGATATTGTGGAGGCTCTGGAGAAAATCCTGGAGCATTTGTTGGAACCTACAATGGTATCTTGACTTTTTGGAGTGACTCTCATTTTGATATGGATGTCTATATTTCAGGAGCGAGCATTCCTGGCATGACAGGAAGTAACCAGAGTGTGGAAGCTGCAATGAATGCAACAGCAACGGATAACCTACAAATTGCGCTTAAAGGAAGAAAGGCCTATATTACTTTAGATGTTGTTGCTAGAAACAGAACAGGAATTGCTCTTCTCATCGGTGCAGGTAGTAAATTTCATTTCAGAACCAATGTAGAATTAAATAAATCGCCAACACCTGCTTCCTTAAGAACCGCCATTACAAATAACAATATTGCTGTAAATAATGGAATATTAGGTTTAACAATAAAACCATTTACCCACGGAAGTGTAAATGATCCTAATTTTAGCATGGCTGAATGGGATTCAAACCTTGCAGTGGGAAATATGGAACTAGTTGCATCTACAAGTTGGGCAGCAGAACTTTTATCTATTATCACCGAGATGATTGCAAATGGTTTAGTTCCTCAAGTCCGCCCAAAAATTGTTCACTCCATGCTAGAAGACGTAGTAGAGAAAGTAGCGCCTAACGTTCTAAATGCAGTGGTTGGTTCACTTCAAAATCCTGGTATTAGTTTAAATTTACCAGCCTACCTTCCTGCACCATTAGCAAATTTTCCATTAAATGTAAAAATGAAATTACAAAATGATGCACAGGTTAGAGTTAATGGGGCTAATAAAGCATTGGTCTCTTCTGTAGATTTAGGTATCACTTATTCGGGCTCTGCTCCTGCAAATGGTTATCGCACTCAGGGTAGAGAGCAAGGAATCATTTACTTTAAGCCTACGGGTCCTCTAGACAATTCTTATCCTTTTTCTCAAACATCGGTTAATCCCGGTATGCTGCTATCACTCCATCCGGATTCTGTTACACAGGCTGCCTACAATATTTGGCGTGCCCGCGGAATTGATTTAAGTATGGACGAAGCATTTATCGATACAATCAACCAATATGCTGGAACGAGTGATTTATTTAAACTTACAAAGACATTGCTCGTTGCTTCACCGATTATTTCTATCATAGCACCGGGTAGATCAACTCTTATCGGATTAAATGGAGCAAATACTCGTTTGCCTCCAATAGGTGATAAAGATCCAATTACTTTTGCACTAGAGCCAATTCATGCTCCTGTCATTAAACTAGTTCCACCTGCAGGAACCGGTGTTCCTAAAGTGAGAGCTAATCTTACTGACTTACAACTTACAATTGTAGGAAAGAGAACAACATCTACTGAGTATCCCTGTTCAGCAGGACCAATTTCAGCAAGAGATACAGGATCAAGTTGCTTCTATACAATCAGCACTGTTAGAGTTAGTATTGATGCGCTTGCAAGTTTTGGATTTAAAACTTTCTCAAATCCAACGGCAAACCCAATTTACAATAATCTAAATGCAATTTTTGTAGAGATTGATCCTAATACAAATTTCTTTTATACTCTAGATGTAAAAGAGGGTAATAGTGTTAATCCGTATGGATTGGATCCAGAAGCAATTCGTAGTGTAGTTGATCCTTTAGTAAAATCACTTGTTGTCCCTTTAGTGAACAATATTCTAAAAGAAATTCCACTGCCTTCTAAGCTAGATTTCCCTGCTCTTGTAGATAAAAATGCTGGAACAACAGGCGGGACTGCTTGTAAATTAAATGTGCAAACTACAGCTATCAATCTGACAACAGTTCCTGCTCCTTCTTCCGAGCAGTATATTTTAAATAAAGTTCAGCCTCTTGGTTCTTTTGCAACAAATCCTGGAAGCTTATTAGAGTGCCCATAAGATTTTAAACTTGAATTCAGTCGTGAATGGTAAATTTTGACCTTCATGACTGAATTACGTAAATACTTACTCGCTTCTGATTACCCAAAAGTTATTGAAAAGGTCAGATCTACTTTAAAAGAAAGTATTCGTAATATAAAGAAGCATGAAATAAAAGAATGGTGTGCAAAAAGATGGAGAAATATCTTCATCAACGAAGCCGTAAAATATCCCGAAGCCGTTGAAGCGGCTAATTATAAAAAACTTTTTGGAGGACCTGATAACAGGGATCCAAGGCAAAAAATTGCTACTCGTTTTTTAAGAGATGAAGGACCAAATGAGTGGAACATTGAAATGCCACCTCCCGTCTTCAAGGAATTAAAAAATACCACACTACTATTTTGTCCAGGGTTTATGAGTGGACTTTTTCCTGTTATGGCATTTCAAGATGCTTTTCCAATTTTAGAAAAACACTATAAGGTTCGGATTTTACAGTCAGATTCACACCCAATGAGAAGTTGTGAGGCTAACAGTGTTGATCTGCTCAACGCAATCGAAAAAGGAATTGGACTTGATGCGAATGAAAACTTGATTTTGGAAAAAGATGCAATTCCACCCAAAGACATTTTTGTAATTGCCTATAGCAAAGGAATGCCTGATTTATTAGTTTTACTTGCGAAAAGACCTGACTTAAAAAAAAGAATTCGTTGTATTTTTAATTGGGCAGGTGCTCCCGGTGGATCTTATCTTGCGGATTCTCTTTATGATTCAATTAAAGATATCAATTTTAATATTAGAGAAGAATTTGTTACTCTACTAAAATTAATTTCTCCCATCATTCAAGTCCCTCATAAAATTAGAAGATTATCAGAATACAATGTGAAAGCGGCTATACTTGATTTAACCACATACTTCCGTGGAGAATTTCTAAAAGAAAATCTCAAAAAAATAGATGCTTTAAATATTCCAATTTTTAATATTACCGGCTCAACTACAATCACTGAAGTTCCATACTTTCAAATTCAAGGAGTAAACGAACTAAATAAATATGATGCAAACAATGATATGCAAGTAACACAAAAGCATTCCAAAATTCATATTCCAATGGCAACCGACCTTGCTATGCTGCATGCACATCACTGGGATGTTTCTTACAACTCATTCGTTGGTAAACTTAGCTTTGGCTCCCCAAACTTAGATCATCCATTTCCTAAAACTGCAGGTGCTGTTGCAATGGTTAAATTTGCTTATGAGCTTGGTTTAATTGATTAAAATTCTGCATCAATTTATTTTATTCTTGTTTTTTAAAAACTATTTTTCACTGTTAAGTTTCATTACACCTGTTTTGTTTTCTTATCGAAATCAAGGCTAATGTAGAATGAAAAAAAATTACAAGAAGGAAAATCCATGCCTGACCATCTAACAGCCATTTACCAATCAATCAAACAACTTCACGAATCAGGTGGTATGGGGAATTTTGTTACCTTCGTAGCTGATGAGGAAAAGAACTATTATGTGCAAGCTACTGGCGAAAAAGAAGGAGATACGATTTACACAGAGGCAGTGAGCAATGACGCATTAAGTCCAGCTTATCGATTAAATGAAATCAAACTAAATCATTTAAAATCTCTTGGATGGATAGAGCCAAAAAACGGAGATGGAAATTTTTACAAAGACTGGTCTATAAACTCCGATTCGGATCGTAAACAAGTTGCCGCTTTTTTACTTAAAACCCTGGAAGAAGTATATAGCCTTACGGATAATATTGAATTATCCGCAAATTTGGTTTTAGAATAAATTTACTTCGCGCATCGAACAAAGTAGTTCTCAGATGGCTCAGCAGAGTGGGAATGATTGTTTGTCCAATGAACAAAATAGGCATACGGCAGCATTTTTCCATCTGGTTGTTTTTCCAATTTAGATAACCAATAAGAGCCTTCCCGTTGGTTTTCAAATTCTCGAGCTTTCATTCCAGCTTCAAATTGTTTAAGTGTTGGAAGTTTCATTTTTAATTCAGCGCATTTTTTCTTCGCCAACTCCCATTGCATTGGCCCAAGAGAATTACCCCATTTGACTCCACTTTTTCTTTCTTTTCTTTTAAAGTCCGATCTAATGCAACGAACACTCGTTGCCTCCTGTGGCAAAGGCATATTTGGTAAGGAACTTTCTTTTGGCTGAACCTTCCATTCTGTGCTTTCATAACCTTCCCTGGTTAATAGAGCTTTGGCGGACTCGCCGTTGTTAACACTATCGGACGACCATAACGCTTCTTCTTTATCCTTTGTCCAAGTTTTCATTTCATTTGCAAGATATGCATCCTTTAATTCATCAAAAGTAGGCAATCTCATTTTAATGCTCTCGCATTTCTTTTTGGCTTCGTGCCAATTCATAATACCAAAATTTTGACTCCATTTATTTCGATTAGATGCCTGCGAAAAAATTGGGAGTGAAAAGAAACCTAAACTTAAAACAAAAAAACAAAATTTCATTCGATTAGAGTTTGTTATATTTGATTTTTTGCAACGAAAATAACATACCAAAAATAATCTGAATAATTTTATTTTTTACTAGAAAAATAAAATCATTCATTTCAAAAAGGTTCTTGTGATTTCTTTCTTTTATTATATTTCCCTGTTCTTTTTTGTATTAACCATTGCTTCATCTAGTTTGTTTTCTCAAACAAAGTCTATATCTAAAACCCCAGTAGAAAAAAGTAAGAAACAATTACTCGAAGATGAAATCAATGATTTACAAAGTAAAAAAGACAACCTTCAAAAAGAATTAGATGAATTAAATAAAGTAGAAGTAAAGGAACCAGAAGTAAATTCCCCGGATAAAACAAAACCTGAAACAAAAGAAGAAAACTTTTTTAAGTTAGAAAGTGAAATTGTATCGAGTCTTGCATCCAGACGATCACAAAGCATTGACTCAGCACCGGGGATAATAACTGTTTACTCTGATAAGCAAATTGAGCAACTCGGATTTCAAAACCTTGGCGACTTGATTAGAACTATTCCTGGTATGAATATCGACTATCGTCCAACCGAAATAGGTTTAATTAGATCCCGCGGTGTTCCTCAATCTATTTTGATTTTATTAGATGGAATTCCTATGATGCAAAAAAATGTTGCTCGTGGTATTTGGGAGTTTCCTTTATCAATTGGAAGTATTAAACGCGTTGAAGTAATGAGGGGTCCCGGCTCTGTTATATGGGGAGCTAACGCATTTATGGGGATAATCAATATCGTTACTAAAAATGCAGACAGCGTTATCAAAAGTGGAAAGAACTCGGGTTATAATGTTATGACTCGAATTGGTAGCTGGGATACTAAAAAGTTTTATTTCAACACAGCAACAAGACTAACGGATAATGTTTCGCTTTATCTAGGTGGTGCTTATGAGAATACTCTTGGTTATACGCAAGATTGGAGAGCAACTACTACACTAACCGGTTTTGGAGTATACCAGGAACCGGGTGCAAATTTAATTAATGAAAGAAATACGAATTATATAAACAATACTCCAACGCAAAACCAATCATATGAACAAATATATCAACCCTGGGTGAGAGAATATGGTGGAACAAAAGATAGAAGAAATCCAAGCACGTTAGGCGAAATATCAGTAAAATTAAACATCACTCCATATGAAAATGGAAGTATTGAAATAGGCTATTTAACAAATAGAAATAGACATTATTATGTAATAGGTACAAGTGGAGCACAATCCGGTAGATATGGAAATCCATATTATGAGCAACCCTTTGATGTTTATAATGCTATCTTCACACATAAATTTACAAAAGATTTAAATTTTAAATTAAACCTCAATCTATATGAAAGTAAAGAATTACTGCAACACCTAAGATCAAGTGCTTCTTATTCTAATACAAGTTTTTCAAACATAAATGATACCAGAGGTAATAGTAGAAACCTAGATAGCCGTTACCAGATAGATGGAAATTATATGGAACCGTTAGTCTCCAACGTAATAGATATGCAACTAAACTATTCTGGCTTGCAAAGACACAATATAATTTTGGGTAGCACTTTTTTAGAACAAAATCAACCAAGACTTTATACCTACAGGAACTACTCATCATTAAACTCACGTTATATAATCACTAAAGATAGAATGACTGAATGGTATGACCAGGGACCGAATAGCTCCCAGATTCGCTCTCTTTATTTGCAGGATGATATAAAACTACTTTCCAACTTAACCTGGCAAGTTGGAGCAAGATACGACAAACACTATTTAACCCCCAGTGTAGCAAATCCAAAAACCAGCCTGGTCTGGAAAATTACTGAAACAGTAATTGGTAAACTTTTATATGGAAAAGGATTTAGAGAGCCAGGATTTAACGATCTATTTTCAACGTTAGGGAGTGTAGGCTCCGTATCGTTTGCCGGTAAGAATCCTGATCCAACAGTTACAGATCCGAGGGCTGGTGTTCCAGAAAAATTAAGACCTGAAAAAAGTGAATCTATTGAAACACAAATTCTCTGGACTCCGATTCAGGGATTTAGAACTGGACTTAATTTTTCTAGGTCAAGATTAAAAGATATGATAGTAAGCTATTATCAAGAAAACGGATGGAGTTGGAATAGAAATAAAGATAATCTAAAAATAAATGCAATTGAATGGGAGTTAAACTATGAAATTAAATCTCAAAAATTATTTCTTCTACCGGGGACTTATGTTTATGCAAATACAAGTTATACTGATGTCAGAAGAGAAGTTCCAGCTTTCGAAGCAGAAGATACATTCAAAGCTTATTTAAAAAATCCATCATCTGATACGTTAGCCGCTATAAAGACAGCAGGCCAAACAGAAAAATATAGAGACTCTCCCGCTCTAAAAATGGGAAATTTAGGAGGCTCGATTCGATTCTTAGAAAATTGGAGAAGCAATTTTAATATATATTATAACAGTGAACGAACATTTAGAAATGTAAGAGTATATCCAGAAAATGATAAAGAGATTTATTTTTTATCTCTAGCTTGCGGGAATGATTTGAGTAATAATTGTCAAGCCTACAGAGATGTAAATGCAAGTAAAAGATATAAGACACTTCCTGCATACTTTACTTTAGATTTAGGAATTAGTTTTGAGCTTCCAAGCACAGACGAGCGGCTATTTAGAATATCCCTCCAGTGCAATAATGTATTCAATCGTATGTATAATGGGCTATCCTCTGTTATCCCAAATTATCAGCCTGGTAGAAATTTCTTTTTGACACTAAGTTATTCATTTTAGATTCCAATAGTAATCTAAGTGTAAACTAACAATATTTTACCCAAATCATTTAATACAAAAATTATTTACAAAATTATATCTATCTAGAGAGTGAATATCATATTCAAAAATGCTAAAAAATAGAAGATGATTTCTTCTAAAAAAAGGATTCAGAAAATGAAAAACTCAACAGTATTCATAATAGTTTTTTTCTTTCTAACTTTCTCACATTGCTTAAAAGCAAAACGCTCTCCATTTGATGTAAGTAAACCAAGCCCAAGTCTTATGGGGGTAATCGCCAATATCCTCGGTCGCGGACAGAATGCTAGCGCTGGTTCGACTTTTCCCTCTGTAACATCAACTTCCCCTGCCGATTCTGCTACGGGTGTAATAGCAAATACTTCCGTTCAAATTACTTTTAATATGGCAATGGATAAAACTTCTATCACTGCAAACACAGATGACACAACCTGCTCTGGCACGGTGCAAATTTCTTTTGATAATTTCTCTACCTGCGTTAAGATGCGCTCCAGTATAACAACAACGGATAACAAGACGTTTACGCTATCGGCAAATCCAACCATGGGAACTTTTGCCACACATAAAATTAGAGTGACCACAGGTGCAATGAATGACACTAAAACAAAGTTAGAAAAAGATTTTTCTCATGCAACAGGTTTTACTACTTCCACTCCTTGCACTGTCTATGATGCAACTACTTGTCCTATACCGTTTAGCACTGCGGCTACTATGACGTTTTCGATGTCAGCAGGTGCACTGGTTATACCTATTGAGAGCGGAGCGGCTAAGGGTAAAATACTGGTTACGGCAGCTGGTGGTAGTGGAACTTTAACTACGAACTTATTCAATCCAGACACAGGGATATTTTCCGCCGGTCCTAATTTAACGGCATTGCATGGCGGATCAAGTAATCAAACTTTTTACTTCAATATTATTTCAGGCATTCATTCTGGCAAAGTATTGATCAATCACGGAGATCCATCAGGATCGTCAACAAATACGACTTCAATTTATGATCCAATCGCAAACACAATGATTATTGGACCGAACCTTACAACTACGATAGGACCATTCGTAAATGCCTTTACAATTGCTTCTGGAGTCAATTCGGGAAAAACAATGGTTTTATTAAATACCGGAACTACGACAAACTTATACGACCCTTTAACAAATTCCTTTTCTCTCGGACCAGCTTTATCTATACCACTAGGCAATAATGCACATTCAATAACTATATCGTCAGGAGCTAATAGTGGTAAAACGCTGATTATTCATTCGGGAAATACTCCGAACGTTTCCGTTTACGAGCCTGTAGCCGGAACCTTCACGACAGGGCCAAATTTAACGCCATCTCCAAATTACGGTGCTCATAGTTTTGTAATTCCATCGGGAAGCCAAGCTGGAAATATACTAACAATGGTTGGAAGCACAAGCGGTATCAATAGTATTCTCATTAATTCTACAAATCTAACGGCTTCTGCCGGAGCAAACTTACCCAATTCTATTAACCCAACCTCGTCTGTATCAACGCATTCTGTGGCAATCTCGCAAGGCATTCATTCAGGTAAAATATGGTTAATACATGGCTCAAATTCAACTACTGTCCCTTCCGATTCTTCTTTCTACGATTCAACATCAAATACTTTTTCCGCCGGTCCAACGATGATAACACAAGCAACGTCCTCTTCGAAAACTGTTTTTATCGAATCAGGAATTTACGCAAATAAATACATGACTTTTTACGGTGTCCAAAAATTCACAAGCTTCTACGATCCAATTAAAAATGCAATCGACCCTAGCAGCATATTGCCATCAGCCGCAGGAGGTGGAATTAATAAAGTTTTACTCACATCAGGAAGTAATTCTGGAAAGATGCTTGTTATCAACGGTGGAAATAATACAAGTTCTCTTTTTGATTTTGCGAGCGGAACTTTTGCTCCAGGTCCAAACCTATCTGGAGTTATGGGAAGAAGCCCCGGAATCTTTACTATTTCTGGTGGAAGCCAAGACGGAAAGATATTCGTCGTTCATGGGGGTGGGATAGCAACAACTTCCATCTATGATCCAGTAGCAAATAGTTTTAGTGCAGGTCCAGCTCTCTCTGCTGCGGCAAATAATATTACTTCTGAATGTATATTTAGAGTTCCGAGTGGAGCACAGGCAGGAAAATATTTAATTATTCATGGAAACACTGCACAGACAACATCACTTTATGATCCTTCTAATAATACAATTTCAGCTGGTCCATCGACAGGCGCAAATATGGGAATAAACGGTGTTACCTGCTTTCCAATCACTTCAGGTGCTAATGCAGGTAAGTTTATCGCAACACAGGGTTTACTTTCTGTGACCGCAACTCGTATGTATGACCCGGGCACCAATACGTTTGGAGCTGGACCGAGTCTTTCATCGAATATTACAGCAGGTGCCTTTGCAATGCCAATTACTACTGGGGCTAATGCAGGTAAAACGCTAATTATAATTGGATCCGGGACAACTACAAATCTCTATGATCCTACAACGCATACTTTTTCTGTCGGACCAAACTTAAGTGCGAGCGCTACTGGTGGAGCTTATTTGGCGTTAACCGTAGGAACGAATAAAGACAAATATTTAATTATGCACGGGACAACTACTTCCACCTATGATCCAAATACAAACACAATTAGCTCGGGCGTTGCCATTGCAGATGGTGGTATCTTGGCATTCAATATCACTTCAGGACTATTCAACCAGGGCGTTCTAGTAATCACTGGTGGGGGTGGGAATTTGACTAACGTGGTGTATCCTTAAAAAAAATAATTAGTTATTGAGACCCCCGACAGAAAACGAAACTCAATGTTGCTTCCGAGGGTCGCAACATTATGGGGGTGACAATGTAACTCTAAATAAATACGGCAGGCGATACACCAAATCGTTTGCTGAGTTCTTTTATCTGGCGAACGTTTAATTCTCGTTTGCCGTTAAGAATTTCGGAGACTACTCCCTGGCTTCCCAGTTGTTTCATATCTTTCTGAGAAAGATTGTGCTCTTGCATTAGAAACTTTAAAACCTCTATAGGCTCTCCCTCTATTGGTTTAAAATTTTCTTCTTCGTAGGATTCTATTAAACTTCCAAGAACTTCAAGAAGAGGTGCGAGCGGATGATTCTCTTTATTCCCTACTTCATCTATTACTAAATCTAGCAAGGAGACTATTTTATTGTATTCTTTTTTTGAGTGCGGAACAGATAAAAAATCTTTTACATCTTTCCAGCTTGCTTTCACTCTTTCTAATTCTGCAATCATAATTTACTTCTCCTTCCATTTGTTTTTGTCATATTCACTGTGAGTTAGAATATCTCTTACATAAACTTTTTGACGGTTGTAATGAATTGCAGTTATTAGCCTAAAATGATTTCCGTTAATATTAAAAACTGTTAGATTGCCAACCTGATCCACTGTTCGAAAAGTCATTTTTAGTTCATTAAAATTAAAGAAATCCGTTTCCTTTATGATTCGATGCCAGCTTCTTAATGAACTTTCTGAAGTTGGATAATCTTCAATGAAATCAGAAAGTTTTTTCCAGCTAATAATGTGCACATTTACAACATATCTCATAATGAGATATGTTGTAAATCTTTTTTTAAATAAAATAAAAAATTAGTGGGCTTCGTCCCAGTTTTCTCCGAATTTTCCCTGAGCGATGATAGGCACTTTTAATTTAAGTGCAGTTTCCATTTCTTTTTTAGCGAGATCATATACTGTATCTTTTTCTTTTTTGTGAACTTCGAAAACTAACTCGTCATGGACTTGCATGATGAGCTTCGACTTTAATTTCTTCTTTTCAAGTTTTTCATGAATAGAAAGCATAGCTATCTTAATCATATCTGCACTAGTTCCCTGAATGGGGCTATTGATTGCTATCCGCTTTCCACCTTCTTGCTCTTGTCTACGCGAAGATTTTATTTCGGGGATGTAACGTCTTCGTCCGGTAATTGTTTCTACATATCCTTTTTCTTCGCAGCTTGCGCAAATATCTTCCATGTATTTTTTTACGCCGGGAAATTGATAAAAGTATTTGTCGATAAACATGCCTGCTTCTTGCCTTGAAACTTTTAAATTTTGACTTAGACCATATGCGGTTACTCCGTATATAACGGAGAAATTTACAATCTTAGCTTTGTTTCTCATTTCGGGGGTAACTTCTTTAGCCGTTACTCCGAATAAAGCCTGTGCTGTTTCATTGTGAATGTCTGCATTTTTTTTGTAAGCAGCAATCATATTTTTATCATCAGCAAAATGTGCCATAATACGCAGTTCAATTTGTGAATAGTCTAAACTTAGAAGAAGATAATCTTTATTTTCCGGTATAAATCCCTGTCGTATTAACTTTCCTTCTTCATCTTTAATTGGAATATTTTGTAAATTAGGGTCTGTAGAAGACAATCTACCTGTAGCGGCTATCGTTTGATTATAGCTTGTGTGAATTCGCTTAGTCTTTGGATGAATCAATGCAGGAAGTGTATCTATATAAGTAGATTTTAACTTGGTGTATTTTCTATGTTCAAGTAAATCCTCAATAATTGGATGCATTCCAAGTAAACTTTCCAATACACTGTGGTCTGTAGAATAACCTGTTTGTGTTTTCTTTTCAGCGGGCAATTTTAAATCTTCAAACAGAACTTTTTGTAATTCTTTTGTCGATGCAATATTAAAAGTTTTATCAGCATGAACATGAATTCTTTTTTCTAGTTTTTCTATTTGTTTCTGAAACTTTGTTGATAAGGTTTTAAAATACGGTGCGTCAATCGCTATACCTTTCATTTCCATATCCATTAGAACTGGCATAAGAGGCATTTCCATTTTATAAAATGTATCTTCTGATTCACTTGCTTTTAGCTCTTTCTTTAATTTGTGATAGAGTCTTAACGTTATATCAGCATCTTCCGCTGCATATTCAGTTACGCGATCTGGATCGACATTGTATAATTCCTGTTTTTTCTTTCCTGTTCCAACTAATTCTTCATAGGTAATTGTTTTATATTCTAAATAGTCTTCTGCCATGTCATCCATCCCATGGCGTCTGGAACCCGGTTGAATACAATAACTGGCAAGCATTGTATCAAATGTGACATTCTCTACTTCGATCCCATGATTCTTTAAAACAATCATATCATACTTTATATTCTGTCCGACTTTTTCAATCTTCGAATTTTCCAGTAGAGGTTTAATATGATTAACCACTGTTTCAAGTGGAAGGCAATTGTTTGCAAATAAAGACTGGCTATATGCTATTGGAATATAATAGCCAATTCCTTCCTCTTTGCTAAGAGCAATACCAAGTAATTCTGCAAGCATCGGATCAACAGAAGTAGTCTCTGTATCAACACAAAATAATTTTGTCTTTTGAAACTCTTTTATGAGTTTTACCAACTCAGTCTCTGTTTTGATTCTAGTATACTTTCCCTTCGCATTATTGGAAGTATCCTCCGTTGCTGCTTGTGAACTTTCAGAATCGTCAGTCGTCTTAGACTTTACCTGATCTATTTTAATTCCAGCCTGTTTTATTAGGTCAGAGTATAATCGGTTGTAGCCTCTTTTTTTAAAATGATTTATTTTTTCCAATTCGAGATAATTGGGAAGCTTTAAATCATCAGGCGTAAAGTCGACTTCTAAATCAAAGCGAAGTGTCGCAAGGTTTCTAGAAAGAAAAGCATTATCTTTGTTCTTAATTAACTTTTCTTTTAGAGAAGGATTTTTAATATTTTCTAAATTCTTATAAATACCTTCTAAGTTTTTATATTCTGCAATAAGTTTTGCAGCACCTTTTTCTCCAATTCCACTAACTCCAGGGATATTGTCCGAGCTATCTCCAACGATTCCCATGTAGTCAACCACTTGCTCAGGGGTAATACCGATATTCTCCATTACCCATTTTTCGTCTATCTCTGTAAACTCGGTAGCACCTTTAGTTCCTCGATACATTTTTACATTTGGATTAAGAGTTTGATAGAGGTCTTTATCTCCTGAAAAAATTAATATCTCATTTTTTTTATTTCCAAATTTTTTACAAAGAGTTCCAATAATATCATCGGCTTCATGCCCTGCCATTTGCATAACAGGAAAACCCAACTCGCGGGTAATATCAATTACCTCACTAATCTGCGGCTTCAAGTCTTCTGGCATAGGTTTTCGCTGTGCTTTATAAGCCTCAAAAACCTGCGATCTTTCCAAAGGAGTTCCGGGATCAAAAGGCATTGCAATATGTGTGGGCTTAAAATCATTTATAATCTTAAATAGCATCTTAAAGAAACCAAATACTGCTCCACTTGGTTTTCCTGTTATTGAATTTGTTAGATTCGCAGTTTGAAATGCAAAATATGCTCTAAATACAAATGCATGTCCGTCAATTATAATAAGTTTCATTTGAATCGCCTTATAAGAGAGAATTATATACTGAAATTGTTTTTTGAATAGTATTTTCGATTGAAAAAGCTTTTACACTTATTTTATTTTTTTTGCCGTAATCATTTCTTAAAGATTGACTTTCAATTAATTTTTTATAATGTTCGGCTAATGTAGAGTAATCTCCAACTTCTGCAAGTAAAGATCCTTTGCCATGTTCAAGCATTTCTCCAATGCCTCCACCGTTAGTCGCTACAATGGGTAGATTGTTTGCCATAGCATCTAGAACGGAAGTTCCAAGACCTTCTTCTTTCGAAGTCAATGTAAATATATCAAACAATGCGTAAAAATTTTGGATATCATTTCTAAAACCTGCAAAAATAACTTTGTCTTCGATTTTTAATTCTCGAGTAAGATTTTTTAATTTTGTTTCTAATTCACCCGCACCAACTAAAACAAAAATAAATTTTTTAGAAGTTTCAATCTTACTCACAGCCCTGAGTAAAGTTTCATGATCTTTGTGATCTACAAGAGCTGCAACTATTCCAATTACGATTGTATCCTTAGAGATTGAAAACTCCTCCATTAATTTCTTTTTATCACCAGGTTTTGCAAATTTATTCAAATCAATTCCACTGTAGACTGTTACAATTTTCTCTGGCTCTACTCCATCTTCAATTAAGACTTCCTTTATTCGATTTGATACGGTAAGGAAATAATCAATCTTTTGTGAAAAATATTTTCTTCTGCTAAGTGGATTTTTATTTATGTGGAAATCTACTCTTCTAGAAACTACTAATTTTAGCTTTGGTAAGAATAATTTAGTAAGAAGTCCAAGTCCATGTGTCGCTCCGGTATGAGTATGAATCAATTGGACATTGTTTTCTTTTGCTATGGTTGCGATCTTTTTCGCTGCAATCAAATCATATTCACCGAGCATTCTAATCGGAAAGAAGGGAATTTTATTTTCAATTCTAGATTCTAATTCGGAATTTGGTTGGCCAATTAATATTTGTGGAATATTCCTTTCGAGTAATCCCATTACAAGATAGTATAATTGCTGTTCTCCGCCACGCCAGGTTCTTGAATTATTTAAGTGAAGTATCATATTTTTATGTAGTTGTAAATAGAATTATATCGGAAGAAAAACCGGGACCCATGGCAGAGAATAATCCCAATTCTCCACTACTAAAATTTTGTCCTTTCAGAAATTCCTCAATTACAAAAAATATTGTAGGAGAAGAAATGTTTCCAAACTCCTGTAATACTTTCATTGAATAATAGAAATTATCCTCACTAATCTCTAGAGAATTTGCAAATGCTTCAATTACTTTTGCTCCACCTGGATGAAAAAGATGATGTTTAATTTGATCCTTTTCTACATTGTTTTCCTTTAAAAATTTCATATAAAAATCACGGAAATTTTTTGTAATAAGACCTGGAATTGATTTATCGAATACTACTTGCAACCCGTCCATTTCAATTTCCCATCCCATTACATCTAATGAATTTCTCCATTTTCTAGAAGCATTTGTCTTTATTTGAATGGATTTCTCTTTTTTTTTCCCAGAAACAACCATAGAACTAGAACCATCTGAAAAAAGGGAAAGCGCAATCAAGTTAGATTTCCTTTTATCAGCAGGACGAAACGTTAGTGTGCATGTTTCTACTGTGATTACTAGAATATTTTTGTTAGGATAAAGCTGAGAAAGCTCACCCGCCCTTGCGATACTATTTGCTCCTCCTGCACAGCCCAATCCAATGATAGGAACTCGCTTTACATCAGTGGATAATCCTAATAAGTCGATGAGACTTGCATCTAAAGTAGGAGTAACAAATCCAGAACTTGTTACAACTATAATGATATCAATGTCACTCGGTAACATTCCTGCTTTTTCTATGGCAAGTCTTGCCGACTTTTCTGCCATTGCAGTTGCATGAACTACAAAGAGTTCATTTTTTTCTTTAAAGGATTTTGTCTCTCCATACCAGGAGATATCCATTAAGACTGGTCTTGATTTTATTTTTGAATTTTCAAAGACGGGGAGGTATTTGTCTACATCCAGGTTTGAGTTTTTAAAAATTGTTTTTGCAAATTCTCTAACTTCTTCTTGCTTTACTGTGGAGACCGGAACTTCGCGTGCTACTGAATGGATGTAACTCATAGATTACATGTAATTTTTCAATTCAAAAATTGAAAATTAGTTTTTATGTTTTGTGTCTGCGTTAAACTCCAATTCTACAATAGAACCATTTATTTTATTATCTAGAGGATTATCGGTGATAGTTTCATTGTTATGATAGAGTATCTTAACTGTGTCCATCAGACTTCTAATGATTTTCAAACCTTTTCCCATATTCTTATGAGTCTTATTCACTCCACCAAAAGGCAATTGCCCGGAACTACTGGTTTGGTGTTGCTTGATGTTACCGAGGTAATTCTCAAGATCACGAGGAGGCTCATAATCATCACTAAAGGATTCACTGACCTTTAAGCCACGACCATAATCCAATATTAGCAAAGTAAATTTTGAATCAACGATTCTCCATCGGCAAATAATGGTTTCCTCGCTATGATTAGAGACATTCGCAGTAATTGAATTTGTTAGAGCCTCGTCAGCAGCTAATACGATTTGAGAAATATCATCCTCTCCAAATCCATTTTGTGCTAAGCTTACTCTGAGTTGTTTTCTGAATTGACGAACAGATTCCATATCGGGCGGCAGAAACATAACATAAGAGTTATCTGCCATTTGAATGAATAAATCTTTTTCTGACATAATTTATTTTTTAACTCTCATGTTCGCCGATTCTGTTATAAATTTATCATGGTCACTTATATAAGCAATATAAATTTTATTCTTCTGACCTTTTTTCTTGGTATTGCATTTCTATGTGATCAATTCCGGCGTCTAGGAAAATTTCTCCTCTGGCTTCAAAGCCAAACTTTTCGTAAAAGTCCTTTGCTGCTACTTGAGCATACAAATAGACTGAAGAGTGTAATTCATTCTTACATTTAGTCAATAAATTTTTTACAAGACTGGCACCGACTTGCCTACCTCTAAATTCTTTCAAAACAGCAAATCTTTCTAATTTAATTCCTTTTTCTGTTTGCCTCATCCGAGCCGTTCCAACGGCTAGATCATTGATAAAAGCTAGAAACTGCTTTGATTTAGTTTCAAATTCATCATATTCTTCGTTTTCCGGAACACACTGCTCGATAATGAAGACTTTTCGCCTAATGTCAAAAGCGATTGACTGCTCTTCTGAAGTAGTGATTTCTTTAACTGTAACCATTAACCAGTCTTTGCCTCTGATCCTACTAACTCGGAAATATGGACAACACCCTGTCTTTTCATGAATTTATCTAAATATTCTAAAATTGAAAAAGGTAAAAGTGGACCTTTGTATATATATCCGGTATAAATTTGAAATAGACTGGCACCTGCTTGAATTTTTTCGAGCGCAGCTTCTCCAGAGTCAATTCCTCCTACTCCGATGATTGGAATTCTGCCTTTTAGTTTTTTATAGGCAAGTCGTATTACATCTGTAGAGCGCTTTCTTACCGGTGCTCCTGATATTCCACCATCTTCGACGGAGTTATAATTAGGAAGAGACTTCTTGTCAATGGTTGTATTTGTGAGGATAACACCAGCTAACCCCAAATCAAGAGTAACATCAAGTAGCTCCTCTATAGCAGAATCACTTAAATCAGGAGCCAATTTGATAAAGGTTGGAATTAAAAAATTTCCGCCTAATCCTTTTTTAATTCCTTTAATGAGGGAAATAAATGCATCTTTTTCCTGGAAAGTTCTGAGCCCGGGTGTATTTGGTGAGCTAATATTGATTACCCCATAGTCCCCCAGCCCGGAAAGTTTGTTAAAGGTTCGAACGTAGTCATCGATTGTATTTTCAATGGGGACTAATTTCGTTTTGCCTGCATTGATCCCCCTGGGAATTGTTTTGGTCTGTTTTTTTATTGTATCGTATGCTTTATCAGAACCCGGATTGTTAAATCCCATTCTATTTACAAGTGCTGAATCTTTTTCATATCTAAAAATACGAGGCTTTGGATTTCCCGGTTGCTCTTCCCCTGTAATTGTCCCAATCTCTACATGACCAAAACCGAGCCTGGCAAGATAAGGATATAACTCCCCGGTCTTATCAAAACCAGCTGCCATTCCGAGTGGATTTTTAAAATCAATACCGGCAATGTTTACCTGAAGTCTAGGACTTTCATAGGTAGTAAGTTTTTCTAAAATTGGAAAAACAAATGGCAATGAATTTGCCATTTGAAGTAAATTCTTTGATAATTCATGTGCATTCTCAGGATTCAGCCGAAAGAAAAATTGTTTTAAAGTAGTCTCGTAAATTAGTTCTCTGGGGTTAAGCATTGTTTACTCCACCAATTGTAGATAAGTTATTTTTATCTACAATTCTATCCAAGAGATTCTTGAAAACCTATTTTTCTTCGAGCATTCTCTGTAACTCTTGCGCTTTCAAATTTCCAGGATCGAGATACATAACGTCCGATAAAAGTTTATTCGCACGGGCAAGATTTCCAATCTTACGATTCAAATCGGAAAGATTTAGAAGATTACTTATATTCACTGGATCTCGTAACTTTAAGCATTCACCATAATCAATCGCAAGAGAAAGATTTCCTTCAAATTTACTTGCATAAGAAATTTTAAATAGAAAATCCGAATCCATTGGATTATAGGACAAATACTCTTCGCATAAAGGGATAAATTCTTTGTATTTCTTTTGAGAATAATAAATTTCTAAAAGTTTTCGATAAACTTCTTTATCTTTATGAATCGCCAGTGCTTTTTTATACGATTCTATTGCATGACTCTGATCTTTTTGATTTAAAAGTATATCACCATTATCCACTAATGTATAAAATTCAGCGGGAACTTCTAAATAAGGTTTATCTTCTTCTATATAAGATAACTTTATTAAGGTGTAATCATCCGTAAACTCTCCCATTTTTAAAATGGCTTCGGTGATTCCCTTTAACTCTCCTTTTCCCTGTTCGACATGTTTTAAAAATTGATCTCCATCTTCATTTATATCACGCACTCCGTCCGTATCCATCCCGAGCATGATATCATCTCTACCATCCGATCCAATAATAATCGAATCTCCTGGATGCATTTGAAATGTTTGAACACGTAAACTTCCATCGAGACCAATCATTCCAACTTTATGTAAATACAATTGTCGCTCTAAAAATTCTGCTTTGCCATCTCGATATAAAACAGTCCATGGATGTTCTGCATTTAAAAAGAAAAGGGCTCCTGTGTTTTCTTCGATTAGCCCCATGACAATAGAAACGAGCATGCTTCCATCGAAAGATGTAAATACATTTTGTAATTCGATAAAACAAATCTTAAGCCATTGCTCGGGAAACAATTCCATATTGGGTTTAAAAATTTTTGTTCTTTCAATGATCGAACGAAAGACTACTCCGAGAACTAACGCACCGCCTGCACCCTGAATAGATTTTCCCATGGCATCACCATTGATGAATACACAATAGTTTTTCCCGCGTAATTTGATATTATTGGCAATACACATATCACCGCCAATATCGTAGGTTTTGTTTTTAAATTCAAAAGTCTTCTTTTGCTTAATAAAAAATTCTATCTTAATTTTATTACTTCTAGCTTCGTTAACCATCAGAGGTTTAATTAAAAGTGTGGTTAAGAAATAATCTCCATCCTGTTGTAACTTTAAGGATTGCACTTGTGTGAGAGTTTTTTGCAATTCGCGAGTTCTTTCTTCTACTTTCAATTCTAGGCTTGCATTTAATTCCTCCACCTGGTTATGAACCCTTAAAAAACGATTCGCAAGGACGGCAGCTATTCCTATAATAAAAGTAAAAAAACCATACTGCATAAGACTAAAATTTCCAAAACCAGGAATGATAGCCATTGATCCAATTATATCAGAGACTCCTGAAATAAGTAGAATCATAAATCCCGTAAAAAGTCTTTTTGAATCTGGATGCTTTTTTACAATTCCATAAATCATTAAGTATAGCAAATAAACGCTTGCGAGAAGCATTGTCAATTGCCAGAAAAAAAGTAACTTATACGCAATTACTATGCCAACAAAGAACATAGGAAAGGCTAATAGCGATGATACGCAAAATGAAATTTTTGAGACAATACTATTTTTGCCCTGGATAAAATCCTCAAAGAATGCGATAAAAAAAGGAGCGAAGAAAAATAAGAAAAAATATTCTACTCTAGTAATAAGCATGGAGTCAATACCTAGCTCATAAACAGTGGTGCTCCGCGTAAATAAATAAATGGAAAACATGATGCAAAAGGAAGCGAAGAAAAAATTATATTTCTCTTTTGTCCTTTTGATAAAAAGAAGCATATGGTAGAAACCAATGAAGGCATAGAGAAATAAAAGCATAAGAGAAATTCTCTCGGATACTTTTGCTAAATTATTTCCATGAAAATCGATATTGGTAGACGAATCACCATATACCGCTGTCTCTTCACCCTGGACGCCCTGGATAATTATATAAATTTCGTTTACTCCAATTTTAAGTAGAGGCGTTGGAATTTTTGCAATTAGGTTTCTACGAAATTCATATCGCACAAATTCATCATTGATTACTAAACCACCAGAAGCAATTTTTTCTCCGTTAAAATAAATTTCATATGCATTGCTGATATAGGGAATTAAAATCGAAACACTTTCCTTTAATTGATTTATTTCGTCTTGTGAAATCTTAACTTCTTTATAGAAAGTGAGTGTGGTTATTTTCTTGTCGCTTAGATTTTTAATTTCTGTAGATCTAATCGACAACTCTTTAAAATTCTGCCAGGAAGAAGGCTCTTTTTGAAACTCTAAATCTCTACCTTCTTTCACGAACCAGTTTTCGCGAATGGAAATAGGAAATGAGAAAAGATGAATTTGAAAAACCAATACTAAGAATACAAATTTATAAATAAAATGCATCCGATGAGTGTAAGAAATATTTTTAATTATTCAAGCATTTTTCTTTGAAAGCAAATTATTTATTGTTTGAATATCTCAACTAATACTTCGCCACTAAATTCCCTTAGGTCGACCTCACCTAAATAAACAAAACTGTTCTGAATTGACTTTACTGAAATCAATTCTGTCTCACCTAATTTCCTACCGGAGTCTTTCGCACGAACAATGCCTTTCAATTTTAGTCCATCTCTGTCCGAATTATAGATGATAGGATACTTAGATGACTTCCAAAACTTGGGACTTTGTTCTCTGTTTTCCTGAGATAACTTTACGGGTAAATTATAATTATTCACAACTTTTCCGTTTTGTTCTTTGATGGAAAGGTTGATATTTCCTTTTCCATGCAGTGTAATAGGAATAATTTTATCTAAAATTGATTCCCTTTCCAAAGTAAAGCTTAGCGGATTATCATGATTAAGCGTAATATATGCACTACTACCTGCATCTAGATGGTAAGTAAATTCTTTAGGAGAATTTGAATTGTTATTCGCTTTTATATGTAATCTTCCATTTCCAGTTTCAGGATCTAAAAGTTCAAAGGAAACTCCCTCTATTTTTTTCTTAATCTCATACTCGGTAGAAACTTCTCTACGCTCACCTTGCTTGACTGGAGTTGGATTCCACCAAATTAAAACCGAAGTATCAGAAGATGTAGAAATATTTTTATTGGTAAAATATTTCCAGTCAGAGACAAAAGCTCTCTCCCAATTCGCAAATGCAATTTGGTCAGGCGGAGTATTATCAGTTCCAGTTAAATGATTTCGAAAACCAACCTGCGAATCATCCTCATAGGTTTCCCAGTATCCACTTTTATATGGAGTAAACTTATATTCATTTACATAAATTTCTTTTTCTTGTGTGTTATCGGTTCCGATTTTTAATGGCAAACCATCATTAGCCTCACTTCCGGTATCAACTAAACTTCTAAATCCAATGTCAACAATCCGGTTGGTTCTATTTACAGCACTATAGGTTACAAAAAAAGAACCATCTCGATTTTTTTTATTTTTTAAAACCATTGCAATTTCGACATCAGCAATTGGAATTTGTCCGGAAATAGTAATGGAACTCTCTTCCATATTCCATTCCGATTTAATATTTTTTAATTCATGAAATTTAAAAACTCTATTCTCAAACTTAATAGAAAGATAAGAAGAGCCAATATTACTAAAATACTTTTGACCTTTAAAAAAATTGTCTGCTTTATTCTTTTCTTTGTCAGGATAAAAAGTAAATCCACCCGAAAGAGTCGCATAGACTGGAACCTTACCAGTATAAATGGCAAAAGTTGGAAATCCAGAATGGTCTTTTTCCTCTACCGCATAATTTACATTATCTACCGCAAGTATAAGGAAAAAAATAATAGTTAGTAATTTATTGTTCCGAAATGGAAGTCGATTCATCTTTCACCTTGCATTTAAAATGTTTTATTGGAGATTCATTTCCTAAATTATCGATAGCGCGATATTCTAGAGAAATCTTTTTTTTCTTTCTAGATACGAGGGGATAATCTCGATATGTCCGCCAAACTTTTTGTCCGTGTTTTCTAAATTCTATTTTAGAAACTCCTGAGCCAAGATCAAATGCACTCAGACGAATCATTGTATCTCGCTCACATAAAAGACCTTTACTTGCTGTTAGCTCAGGAATAGTATCGAGTTCAATATCTACTACAGGTGGCTCTGCATCTACAGTGAATCGAAGATATATTTCTTGCGATAAATTTGTAACTTTATCAATGGCTAAAATTTTAATTTCTTTTGGTCCGGGACTATCTATTGGTTGATCAATTTTATTTAAAGGCAAATATCCTTTTTTATTCTGATTAATAAAAATATCTGCCAAACCTGATTCGTTATCTTTCGCCTGTAAAAAAAGTTTTACACCGGGTTTATAATAATAAAAAGAATTTCTTTCAAAATAAATTCCCTGTAGCTGGGCAATTACTTCGGGAGAAGTTACGTCTAAGTAAACAACTTCTTTCTTTTGGTCTTTCAATACTCCATTCTCATCATACAACTTATAGCTAATCGTGTGTAACCCCTCTCTCAGGAGAAGTAGATTTGGAGTAAGTTCTTGCTCTGGCTGATCATCAATTTGAATTAAGGTTTTTCCTTTGAATTCGTTTAACGCATTGAAATCGTAAAGTTTATTTACAAAAATATCACCGTTAGGCGAAACATAACGGGAAGAATTCTTTTCAGCAGTCTGAATTCTGCGAGATACTTCTTTTTTGATTTTACGTTTTTCTTTTTTGGATTCTTGAAATGCTTTTTTCTCTTGCGCCTTTACTTCTTGCCAGGAGGACTTGGTTAATATATAAGCCTCTCTTCTCTCTAAGAGTTCGTCAGAGAAAATTAAATTTGGAATTAGAAAAAATACAAAAGGAAAGAGTTTATTAAATCGAAATAGCATTTGTTTTTTATTTTCCTCTTGTTAGAGTTTTGAAAGAAAGATTGTAGGCAATCAAAAAAAATGTTTTTTATTATTGTCATTCCTGCGAAGGCAGGAATCCATTATGACAATTTAGGTTTAAAAAACATCAAATTATAGATTTTCTGGTTTCCTGCCTTCGCAGGAATGACATCTTATTTAAAATCTAACTTCTCAATTCCATCCCAGTTGGGGTCGACTCCATTCTTCAAATAAAAATTCGATCGCTCAATGTAAAGCCCGGCGGCTTTGTCTTTGGAATCTTTTTTTAGAACAGATTTCATTTTTTTAATAGAGTCTTTAAATTTTTTGGAGTAATAAAAATTTATTCCTGCTTCAAAGTCAGGCTTGGTTTCCATTTTTAATTCGCGGATACGCGGAGAAACCCCGTTTAGAATTTCTAAAATGCGAACAGCTTTGTTCTTGCCTTTTACTTTGACGGTATCAAGAAAACGATATTCGTATTTGCTCTTATCCGCAACTCCTTCCAAAACATCTTCACTAATAAGAAGTGCAGTCGAGTAAGCCTTCGTTAATCCCTCTAAGCGAGATGCAGTATTTACAACATCGGAAATAACAGTTCCTTCCATTCGCTCTTTCTCGCCAATGATACCAAGCATCTGGCTTCCAGTATGAATTCCAATTCCAATCGAAATAGGAGCAAAGCCTTTAGTCTTACGCTTAACGTTCAATTTATACAACTCTTCTAGCATCTCAATCGAAGCATCAATTGCATCCGATGGCTTCTGAGGAAACAAAGCCATGATTGCATCTCCAATGTATTTATCTATAAACCCGTTGTGCTTACGAATAATCGGACCCATTGTCTCCAAATAAGAATTGATAAATCCAAAGTTCTCACTCGGACTCAACGTTTCCGAAATAGAGGTAAATGCCCGTATGTCGGAAAACAAAATCGTCATGTCCTTCTGCACAGAATCCCCAAGTCCGACTTTTGTGATGATGTCCTTTCCGAGGAAGGTTAAGAGTTGTTCTGGAACGAAGCGGGCGTAGGAGTGAATTAACTCTTTTTGTGCTGCTATGGATTCTTCTTGCTTGGCGATTAATGCTTTCTGGGAATCTTCTTTTTCTTTTTTGAGAATGTTGATACGGTCGGCTAAGGCGAGGGAGAAGAGGATGGCTTCAAGGGCTGAACCGATTTCAAGTCCATGTGAGGTAAAAAAAATATTTGGCAAAAGACCAAAATTTTTTCCAAAGAATAAAATACCAGAGAGTAAGAATATTGTCCATGCTAATAAATAAAATCTTGCTTGCCTAAATCCTTTTCTAAATAACCAAATTGCAGCTAAAAATAAAGTTATCGCATTAATCAAATTTACAGCACTACCGGTGATTGCCAGAACGGAATATGGAAAGAAGCTTTCGCAAATAATTATAAGGAAATTAATTAACAAGTAGATTTTAAGAAGTTTGTCAATGCTTGGAAGTAAAATTCTAGTATTCAAAAAATTTCGACCGAATAAGGCTATAACAAATCCAATTAACCCAATTGTGCTAATTAAAAGTTTATTTATTAATATTGGTTTTTCTGGGAAAAAATATTCGTAAGCAAAGCCTGAAAATACGAACATAAAGGAAAACATTCCTATTAAATAAACTACATAAGACAAATATATATTGTCTTTAACAGAAAAATATAGAAATAAATTATACAATGCCATAACAAGAAAAATACCAAAGTAAATTCCATAATACATTTGCACATTATGGTCGGCATGATAAAAAGAATTTGATTCCCAAATTGTTAAGGGGATGGTAAAGCTACTCTGTGTAGAAAATTTCATATAAAGCATTCTTATTTCTTTAGATTTAACCTTTATTTCAAAGATAGGATTTCGATTTGCGATTGTTCTTTTTGAAAAAGGAATCATATCTCCTAAAACAATTTCCATTATCTTGCTATTTTCTTCGTAGTAAAAATGAGCGTAATCTAATGGCGGATAATCCAACTCCAAAAAATACTTTACCGGTTTATCCTTCTTATTCTCAACTTTAAATCTTACCCAATACGCAGATGAGGAAAATCCAAAGTTTGGTTTGTCTGATTCGCTTTTTTTCCAACATGTTTCGGTTGTGGTTGAATTACCGTTTGTTGTATCGCGTATCGTTGTAGAGACGCACGGCCGTGCGTCTCTACGTTCATCGTTTCCAAGATCGTCCGCACCACGAATATCCTCAATCGTCAGCAAATTGCTCTTATCCTCTAGAATTTCCAAATTCTTTCCAATTACGCAATTGGGATTACAGGTATTGATGTCGATTGTGTCAAGTGCGGCTAATGGTAATGATGCGAGGAGAACCTCACCCCAAATTAAAACTATTTGCAGAATTTTTTTGAGAAAGCCCCTCTCCATTGCGATTACTGCTCTCGCAATGGAGAGGGGCGCTTTTACTATTTGTTTTGCATTAACAGATGAGTCGGGGTGAGGTATCATGCCCCGAAATTCTTTAAAGAAGCAAGGGTATGTCAAGAGGAAAATTTCATTTAAAAGGATTCTGTATTGTGAGTTGATTACTTATAATTTGCCCATCTTGCAAATCTTCTGAATATAAGTAATTGCAGTCATTTTCTAAAGCAACAGCAATAATAAGGCTGTCCCAATAAGAATAACCATATTCTAAAGAAATTTTACAGGCTAACTCTATTGAGGATTTAGTGATTAATTTTACATCGCAACTTTGTAAAATATTTTGACCATGCTGGAAGGAAATTTCTTTGGACAGTTTAAGTTTTTTTAAGCATACATTGATGTTTTCATTTACAACTTGAATGCTTGTAATGTAGTTTTTTTGAAAGTAACTTAAAGCTAAGGATTTTTTAGAAGAGTCATCGCTTAGTGAATAGAGGAATACATTTGAATCAATGAAAATTTTATTACCGCTCATTGATCTCTTCCCGATTAAATTTGAATCCTTTCATATTAATTTTAATCGAGTTATAAAAACTTTCTATGTCCTTTCTTAAATCTTGAGTAGATGATCTTTCTTTCTCGTAAATATCGAAAGCTAAAATTTCAATTGTCTTTCCAATAAAGCTATCGGGTAAATTAAGAGTAACTACATTACTCCAAGGCGTTAATATTTGTCGAACCATAGTCTTATTCTTCCTTACGTCTACTTTAAAAGCTTAGCATTTTCCTTTCATGCTCTTTTTCTCGGTGGAACCTTTGCTTTTTTATCCGAGCCGAAAAGTTGAATTAATTGTTTGCGTGAAGACTCTCGAATTAAAGTTTCTAATGCTACATTTACTAACTTTGTTTTCTCTTTAATTCCAGTATACTTCATAGCCTGTTGAACTAGTTCATCAGAAAGATTCATTGTTGTTTTCATTTTTTTAGTATGTATAGAGTATACATCTATGTCAATCTTTTTTGGAATCAAAAAATGGCTCTTATCCGAAGCAGGCGAAATGGCTCAAAAAATAATTTGGTTATATCTTGCGGGATAATCGTTGTAATCCGTATATTTTAACGTAGAGACGCGATTCATCGCGTTTTTACAAATTGCATCGTTGCAAATCGCGTCTCTACAAATTGAATTATTATTTCCCTTTAAATGTATTCCACATCTTGACTAACGTTAGTCCCACTAGCATTATGCCTCCGACAACCATAAACCAAACAGGCGGTGTTAATTTGATAGGTGATACTCCAACAGGATCTAATCTATGATATAATTCCGTAACCTGTAAAATCGTTGTAAATAATCCGCCACCAATAAATAGTATGGCTCCTAGTATATATTTGAACTTACTTTCACCGGATTCGGTGTTCTTTTGTGCACTCATTTTTTTATCCTCTACACTATTGTATTTTTTTCGTTTTCCTAAAATGTCAAGACCTTTCATTAAAAATATGTATAGTTTAAAGGTTTATCCTTAACGTCATATGCAATACCTGGTTTCCATTTCGAAATAATGCGTTAGGCAGGTAAGTATTGCTTATTTCTTGTAAGGCTTAATTACTGTTAGCCCCGAAATCTTTTTATAATGTTTTTCATTGAAGGAATAAATTGGCATATCTAATTTTAATGCAGTGTGGCCGATTAAAGAGTCAAACATTCCAATTCCATGGCTGTTATAAAATTCCTTGAAAGTGGTCATCGCCTTAAAGGACGTAATTTCATCAGCCCAAACAATATGCATTTTCTTAAAGGTTTTTTCTAATTTTTGAATTTCTAATTTGTTAGCACAACCTGCATAAAGCTCTAAACAAGTATAACCTGAAATTAAAATTGTATCTTCTTGGTCATCTAACCATTCAAGACAAGGAGGGAATTTTCGGAAGTAATCGATTAGAATATCCGTATCTAAGAAAATCATTTTCCTCTGTATTGATTTGAGTCGCGCATTTTTCTAACGAAATTTACACTATCATCCATATCTTTTCTATTTTTCCAAATACCTGCAAGCTTAGTTTTTTTTAAATCTTTACCCCGTAGTTTTTTTTCTTTTGAATCTTTTTTTTTGAAGTATTCATCGAGTGCATAGACAACTATTTCTGAAAATCCTTTTTGGTTATTTTCGGCAGCTTCCAAAATTAATTTTTTTCGCAAAAGATCAGGTATCTCGATAGTAGTTCTCATGACTGTATATTCTGCATCTAAATGCATATGCATGTCAATTATTTTTAATCTATATCCTCAACTCTTACGGTAAATAATAGAAACTGATTACCACCGAGGACACCGATAAAAAACGATAACAGAACGATATGGATTCAAACCAAGTTGCGAATATTCAATAATTATCGTATCTTTTATCGGTGCTCTCGGTGTCCATCGGTGGTAATCTTTTAAAAGTCCCGAAAAAACAAGATTGACCTAACATGTTATTCGATAACTCTATCTTTAAATCGAGGTAATTTATGTCTAAAAAGCTTTTTTCCCTTCTCCTTTTAGTTTTTTTCTTTTCTTCTTCTGTTTTATTTGCAGATGAAAGCACCATTCTCCCAACCGCAAAGAAATTAGTTGGTTTTATTCGCTTCAAAAAGAACGACCAGGCCATTGCACTCATTGACACGAAGACTTTTTCCAAAAATCTTCTTTTGAACCACTGGGATAAAATTGATCCAAAAGACCAATTAGAATTTGAAGAAGCCATGAAAGAATATATTAAAAATAAATCTTTCCCAATCGCACTCCAATACTTTGATAAAATTGATATTAATTATGAAAAAGCAAAAGTCAAAGGAAAAGAAGCAGAATTACCCGCTTCCATTCTTTACAAAGGTTCAGAAAAAATTACCTTTTCCTGGATTTTTACAGAAACAAATGGAAAATTTTTGGTCAGTGATTTCCTGCTCGCAGAAGGAAAACTTGCATCTGAAGTAAACCGTGTAAAACAAATTGAACCTACCTATGAAAAAAAAGGAATGAAGGAACTGATTGCTTTAATTAAAAAAGCTTCTAAATAAAAATGAAAAATATTATTTCAATTCTCTCTCATATTTTTTTACTGCGTCCTTTTTTGACGTTAGTCGCCCTGACAGTTCTCATCGGGCTATCTGTGCATCAATCCTTTAAACTAAGTATCAATAGCAACCAGATCGATCTACTACCGGCTAATGGTGTAGAAGTTGTTAAAACCAAAGAAGTCATCGAGATGATAGGTGGAAACGGTTTTTATATCGTCGCCTTGAAAATCAAAGATGAAAAAGGTAGAGACAAAAAGATATTATCCGCAGTTGACGCCAAGAAAAAAGGCAATATGGAACTCTTTGCCTCAGAAATGGCAGAAGCGGATAAGATCAAGCAAGACAATCTAGAATACTACACCAAGAACGAACGCAAAATCAAACGTTATGCGGACAAGCTTACTGCTGAGTTATTAAAAGATAAAGATATTCGTTACATATCTTATAAATACGATACCACTTTTTTAAAAGACAGGCTTCCACTTTATATCAAATCACACGATATGCGCGAAGCCCGCAGTCGTATTAAACGTAAGATTGATGAAGAGATTGAAAAATTAAACCCGTTTTACATTAACCTCACCGGCGAAGAATATAATCCAACCTTTGATGATATTCTTGCTAAATACCAACGACTTGCAAAGC
>Ga0209174_10000316_pt1 | contig 37174 bp, 34 predicted proteins | sample JI91814BDNA_FD_187505 | JGI IMG/M metagenome (GOLD analysis project Ga0209174, IMG submission 187505) | Wastewater effluent complex algal communities from Wisconsin, to seasonally profile nutrient transformation and Carbon sequestration -... | ecosystem: Engineered > WWTP > Effluent > Algae...
GCTAGCTGCTGATACTAGTGTATTAGTAAAAGGATCACGTTCAAGCACAATGGAAAAAATTGTGCAGAAACTGCTTAATTGATGTAGTGTGAGTATGATATGCTTGGCCGTTTTTTTACCCCAGCCCTAATTTTGAGCTGGTATAATAGCGTGTTAACAACAGGCCTTACTTAACAAGAGGAAAAAATATGCTCTACTGGCTAACGCAGTTATTTCAAGGACAATATCATGCGTTAAGGGTTTTTCAATACCTTACCTTCAGATCTATTTTAGCCTCTTTGACCGCACTAATTGTAGGTTTAGTCTGTGGTCCTATAATGATTCGCTGGTTGCAGGGATTACAGATCGGCCAAATGGTTAGAAATGATGGCCCACAAACTCATTTAACCAAATCTGGCACCCCAACTATGGGTGGCGTATTAATCCTTTTTGCGATCACGGTTAGCTGTTTATTGTGGTGCGATTTAGAGCAATCAAGCTTATGGCTAGTCCTGTTAGTCACTTTGGCCAATGGTCTTGTTGGTTGGGTCGATGATTACCGTAAACTGGTTCTCAAAAATAGCAAAGGCCTACCTGGACGTTGGAAATATTTTTGGCAATCAGTGATTGCTATTATCGCCGTAATATATTTATACAGTACTGCGAGTTTGCCAGTACATACACAGTTGACGGTTCCATTTTTTAAATCCATCACTTTAAACATGGGGTTATTATTTCCTATTTTGGCTTACTTTGTTATTGTAGGTTGTAGTAATGCAGTAAATTTAACGGATGGCTTGGATGGTTTAGCCATTATGCCTATCGTTATGGTGGCGGGCGCCCTGGGTGTTTTTGCCTACGCGTCAAGCAATGCTATTCATGCCCACTACTTGGCAATTCCTTATGTGCCTAATACAGGCGAGCTAACAGTTTTTTGTTCGGCTATTGTAGGAGCAGGACTTGGCTTCCTGTGGTATAACAGCTACCCGGCTCAAGTGTTTATGGGCGATGTCGGTTCTTTGGCCTTAGGCGCTGCATTGGGTATAGTTGCTGTGGTCGTAAGACAAGAATTGGTGTTGTTAATAATGGGCGGTCTCTTTGTTATTGAAACACTCTCCGTTATTTTGCAAGTAGGCTATTTCAAATGTACGGGAGGTAAACGTTTATTCCGTATGGCGCCCTTGCACCATCATTTCGAATTAAAAGGCTGGGCAGAACCAAAAGTTATCGTACGTTTTTGGATTATTACTGTTGTATTTGTGTTATGCGGTTTGGCTACTTTAAAACTTCGATAGGCTGGTGCATTCATGAATCGTTCCTTATATTTGGTTGCAGGTTTAGGTAAAACAGGGCTTTCTATTGCCCGTTATCTGCATAGAAAAGGCAAACTATTCAGTGTTTTCGATACACGCACAGATGCACCCGGATTAGCCGAGTTTAAATTAGAGTTCCCAGATTCTGCGGTCTATTTGCAAGACTTTCCTATGCACTTGATCAATGAATTAAGCGATATTGTAACTAGTCCCGGTCTGTCTCTAGATACACCTTTTATACAGCAAGCTATTAAAGCAGGTGTTGCGGTTTATGGTGACATTGAATGCCTAGCTCGCGAAATTAGCGCACCTGTTGTCGCAATTACCGGCACCAACGGAAAATCGACAGTCACTACCTTGGTTGGCGAAATGGCGCAAGCTGCAGGACTTAAGGTCGCCGTTGCTGGTAATATTGGAACTCCGGTCTTAGACAGGTTGCAAGAAGAAGGACAGGTTGATCTATGGGTTTTAGAATTATCCAGCTTCCAACTGGATTTAACTTTTTCTTTGAAACCCACTGTTGCAACTATTCTTAATGTGTCACCAGATCATCTAGATAGACACCACACACTCGCTGCTTATGTACGAGCAAAACAGCGTGTTTATCACCAAGCACAGTTAGCTCTTTTTAATCGTGAAGATGTTTATACTAAACCAAATCCTGAATACTCATTAGCATCGATTTCGTTTGGACAAGATGAGCCTAATGTCGGCGATTGGGGTTTGCTGAAAAAAGCAGGCATAGTGTATTTAGCTAAAGGTAAAGAATGTGTCTTAGCAGTAGATTCTATTTTAATTAAGGGTGTTCATAATTGGCTAAATGCCTTAGCAGCTTGTGCCTTGGCTGAAAACGTGGGTATTCCATTAGATGCTATAATAGCCGTGCTAAAAAGTTTTTCTGGTCTGCCTCACCGCTGTCAATGGGTTAGATCTTTAGATGAAGTTGAATGGATAAATGATTCAAAAGGTACTAATGTAGGTGCTACCATTTCAGCAATAAACGGAATAGGAGGTTCTATGCAAGGAAGAATAGTCCTTATCGCTGGTGGGCAAGGAAAGGGCGCTGACTTTAATGAGCTGAGTCAACCTATCGCTGATTACGTGCGTTCAATAGTCTTGATTGGTGAAGATGCCGACAAGATGGAAGCCGCTTTAGCGAATGTTGTGCCTATCAGCCGCGCTTCCTCGTTAGACAATGCTGTAGCTATGGCTAAAAAGCAAGCAAAACCCGGGGATGTTGTATTACTCTCACCCGCTTGCGCAAGTCTAGATATGTTTCGAGATTTCAACCACCGGGGAGATGTATTCGCTGCCTCCGTTAAAGGATTATAAACTAATATGAGGCCAAGACATTTAAACCAACGAGGTAAACCGGTAAGTAAACCGATCTCACTCTATGATAAGTGGATGATAGGTGCAGTCTTTGCTCTATTAATTATTGGTTTAATGATGGTCGCCTCTAGTTCGGTTATGATCTCTACTAAATACTTCCACCAGCCATTTCACTTTTTAATTAGGCAGGCGTGTTATTTATTGGTGGGACTGGTGCTTGCCTTGGTTGTTGTGAGAACTGATACCAGTTTATGGGAAAAGTATAGTATGCCTCTCCTGGTTATCTGTTTAGTGATGTTATTGCTGGTTTTAGTACCGGGTATTGGGCGAATAGTTAATGGGAGTCGTCGTTGGTTAGCTTTGGGCCCGATTGGCATTCAAGTATCGGAGTTGGTAAAATTAGCGATGATTTTTTATCTTGCCGGCTATCTTGTACGCCAGCAAGAAGCAGTGAGTGAAAGTATATTCGGGTTTATTAAACCGATGTTGATTTTAGGTCTTGTTTCAGTTTTATTATTATTAGAGCCAGATTTTGGTGCGACCGTAGTAATTTCTGGCACTGTAATGGCAATGTTATTTTTAGCCGGTGTGAAATTGCGGTATTATATAGGTTTAATGTTAGCGGTAATTACCGCTCTAGCCTGTTTGGCGATTTCATCGCCTTACCGTGTGGCACGCTTGACTGCTTTTCTCGATCCCTGGGCTGATCAATACAATAGTGGCTATCAATTGACGCAATCACTTATTGCCTTTGGGCGAGGTGGTTGGTTTGGTTCTGGTTTAGGTGAAAGTATTCAAAAATTGCTTTATTTGCCTGAAGCCCACACAGATTTTCTATTTGCTGTACTAGCAGAGGAAATGGGTTTAGTAGGTATTTTAGTTGTAATGAGTTTGTATAGTATACTCGTCTATAGAGGTTTAAATATTGGTTATATAGCGCATACCCAAGACAGATTATTTGCGTCTTTTACTGCTTATGGTTTGACATTTTGGTTGGGATTGCAAGCTGCTATCAATATGGGGGTAAATGCTGGTTTACTACCAACTAAAGGATTAACTCTGCCACTACTTAGTTATGGCGGTGCCAGTATGGTAATTAATTGTGTGGTTATCGCGTTATTATTGCGCATAGATCATGAAAATCGTTGGCAGTCACTCGGATTGAGGACGCTAGCAGCTTAAGGGGAAATTGTGAACAATTCGGGACAATTTATATCTCCAAGGATGGGGCGTGTAGAGCAAATACATTTTATAGGAATAGGCGGTGTTGGCATGTGCGGCATTGCTGAGGTATTGCATAATCAAGGGTATCGTATCACTGGATCAGATACCGGCGAGGGCAGCACTGTTCAACGTTTGAAATCCCTCGGTATCAAAGTCTTTCTTGGGCATCATGTTGAAAACATCAAAGGGGCCGATGTGGTTGTTCGTTCCTCTGCTGTTGATATGGCTAATCCTGAGGTAGTCGCTGCACGTGACTTAATGATTCCAGTCATTCCACGTGCTGCAATGTTAGCTGAATTGATGCGCTTTAAGCATGGTATCGCTATTGCCGGTACTCATGGCAAAACTACAACTACTAGTTTGGTTAGTAGTTTGCTAGCGGAAGGCGGCCTTGATCCCAGCTTTGTGATCGGTGGTAAATTAAACAGCTGTGGAGCTAATGCTCAACTTGGGCAATCTGCCTATTTTGTTGTAGAAGCTGACGAAAGCGATGCGTCATTTTTATTTTTAAAACCGATGATGGCAGTGGTCACTAATATTGATGCTGATCATATGGAAACTTACGAAGACAGTTTTGAAAAGCTCAAAAACACCTTTGTTGAATTCTTACACCACCTTCCTTTTTACGGATTAGCAGTAGTGTGTATTGAAGACGAGGATGTTTGCTCCATTCTACCTGCTGTGCAAAGACCTACATTGACCTATGGATTTAAAGAAGAGGCTCATTATCGGGCTATAGATTGGTCGCAAAAAGAAATGCTGAGTGAGTTTACGGTAGTAAGACCGCAACCTCATAGTCAGCTAAAAATACAGTTTCAATACCCCGGTCGCCACAACGTGTTAAATGCTTTAGCCGCCATTGCTATTGCTACTGAGCTTGGTGTCGATGACGCGTCTATTATTAGCGGTTTGAAAAAATTCCAAGGTGTTGGACGTCGTTTTCAAATGTTGGGTGAAAAACAGTTTGAGAAGGGTTCCGCCATTGTAGTTGATGATTATGGTCATCATCCGCAGGAAATTTTATCGACCATAGATGCTTTCAGACGGGTATGGCCTGAGCGTCGCTTAGTACATGTGTTTCAACCACATCGTTACACAAGAACCCAGTCTTTGTATGACCAATTTATTGATGTATTGAGTCTATCTGATGAACTGCTGCTCTTTGATATTTATTCCGCAGGTGAGAAGGCTATTCCTGGTGTAACCAGTGAAGGCTTGGCGCAAGGAATTAGAGATAAGCACAAAAAAGTGACCATAGTTAATGAGCAATCATTGCAAACAAAACTGGATGAGTTTATTGAAGATGGTGATGTTATTCTGATGCAAGGTGCCGGAAGTATCGGTCAAATGGCTGTAAACTTGATGAAAAAAATGTGAGAACAGCATGAGCATAATGGGGACAGATTGCAGTGAAGTGAATAATAGCCAAGGTACTTTACTGCTTAACGAAACTTTAGCTGACTACACTACTTGGCGTGTTGGTGGACCTGCTGCACGTTTGTATAAACCGGCAAATATTGCTGATTTAGTGTCGTTTCTAAAAAATCTTTCTCCTTCCGAACCTTTGCTTTGGCTAGGCTTAGGCTCTAATTCATTAATCCGTGATACAGGATTCTCAGGGACAGTAATAGTGACTCAAGGTTGTTTGAAAGAAATGACCTTGTTAGACAAGGAAACTGTTAGTGTTGATGCTGGAGTTTCTTGCGCTAGCATGGCGCGTTTTTGTGCGCGCAATAATTTGTCTGGCGGAGAGTTCTGGGCAGGTATCCCAGGTACAATGGGTGGTGCGCTGAGAATGAATGCTGGCTGTCACGGTGGAGAGACTTGGGCGTCGGTTGTTGAAGTACAGACTATCACCCGTGACGGTAAAATCAGAGTGCGTCAACCGCAAGAGTTTGAAGTTGCTTATCGTCATGTTGCCGGTTTGGGGGAGGAATGGTTTGTTCGGGCTATTTTTAAACTCTCTCCCGGTGATAAAGAAACCTCTTTGCAAGTGATTAAAGATCTACTCGCACATAGGGCAAGTACGCAACCTACTAATGAGTATAACTGTGGTTCGGTATTTAGAAATCCACCAGGTAATTTTGCTGCGCGACTAATTGAGAGTTGTGGTTTAAAGGGGTTTCGTTTGGGCGGGGCAATGGTTTCCGAGAAACATGCCAATTTTATTATTAACCATGAAGGTCTAGCGACAGCTGCGGATATTGAAGCCTTGATTCATTTGGTGCACACTAAAGTGTACGAAGCAACATCTATAGATTTGGTACGAGAAGTACACATTATTGGAGACTGTTAATGTCTAAGCCTGTTAATTTGGTGTTATTGTATGGTGGAAAATCGGGTGAGCACGAAATTTCATTGATTTCTGCTGCCTCAGTACTTAATCATTTAGATGCCGAAAAATACCATATAATTCCGATTGCTATGGACAAAGACGGTGAATTGCATCTCCATCATTATGCAGATTTGAAAGGTTGCACTGAGAAATTGCCGGTAGAAACAGAGCGCTCTACTCCTTTAGAAAGTTTAATACTCAATGGGCGATTAGCCGTTGATGCAGAGATAGTTTTTCCCGTAGTGCATGGTCCTTTATATGAAGACGGTTGCCTACAAGGTATGTTAGAGCTTGCTGGTGTCGCCTATGTTGGTTGTGATGTTTTGGCCTCTGCAATTGGTATGGACAAAGACATGGCGAGGAGGATTGCATGCATTAATGGACTGCAATCTGCGCGTTACAAAGTACTCTCCTGGCATGCCACTGCAAATGAAAGACAACAGTTTTGTGATGACGCAGAGAGTGAATTAGGTTGGCCTTTATTTGTTAAGCCTTGTTCTTTAGGATCAAGTGTAGGCATTCATAAAGCGAACAATAGCACTGAATTAGCGGCAGCCGTAGACGATGCTCTACGTTATGATAAAGAGATCCTTGTTGAAGAGTTTATTCAGGGACGAGAAATTGAATTGGCAGTTTTAGAAAACTCACAACCTACTGCGTCACCAAGAGTAAGCCAGGTTGGTGAGATCCGTGTAAACCACCCTGATGGGTTTTATTCCTACGCAGCTAAATATTTGGAGAGTGGGCAGACTGATTTAATCATTCCCGCGGCATTAAGTCCAAAATTAACCACACGATTACAGCAGGCTGCGGCGGATATTTTTACGCGCCTAAAATGTAAAGGTATGGCACGTATTGATTTTTTTGTGAATGATAAGACCGACACGATTTATTTTAATGAAGTAAATACCTTGCCCGGTTTCACCTCCATTAGCATGTACCCTAAATTATGGCAGGAAACCGGAATTTCTTATCCTGATTTGCTTGATGAATTGATTCAGATTGCCGTGACTCACCATCAATGCCGTCAACATTTAGTGACCAACTACCTGTGAATGCACTTACTGAAAGTAGAGAAATAGATTCAAGTGGCCTGCGTTATGCGGGCACGCTTCTTTTATTGATTGCGATGGCATTTCTACTCGCAGCACGTTTAGGGTATATTTATTTGTCAGATGCGGACAAATTTCCAATCACCACCATTAAAGTCGCTGCAAGTTATCAGCATGTAACCCATAAAGAATTGGAGTCAGTGCTTGCTAAGCATTTAAATTATAGTTTTTTTTCTTTGCCGGTTAGTCAGTTACAAAATGAATTAAACGCTATCAATTGGATAGATACCGCGTATGTGGAAAGAGTGTGGCCAGACACCTTAAAAATTAAACTTGTTGAAAAGAAACCTATCGCTCTTTGGGGCGATTCATTGATGACAGAGGATGGTAAATTATTCAAACCAGATGCAATTCCGGCTGATTTAAATCTTCCTCATTTTAAAGGTCCTATAGAGCAGCAATTAGAGGTCTTACAAGTTTATGAAAAATTGAGTAAGATATTAACAGAATACAGTTTAAGTGCTTCGGGTTTACACATGAGAGATAACCAGTCATGGATATTGATCATGGCTAATGGCGTTAAAATATATTTAGGAAAGAAAGAGTTAGAGACACGATTGCTGCGTTTTTGTAAAGCATATCCAGCGGTTTTTGCTGAAAAGGCTGATCAATTGGCTAGCGTGGATCTACGTTACCCACGTGGTATGGCAGTGCAGTGGAAACAACAAACGGGACGATAATGGCTAAAAGAATAGAAAAAAATATTATCACTGGATTGGATATCGGTACTTCAAAAATTATTGCCTTAATTGGCGAAGTAACTTCTGATGGTGCAATCGAAATAATTGGAATAGGTCGACATCCCTCCCGAGGTTTAAAACGTGGTGTGGTGGTAGATATTGAGGCTACAGTTAACTCTATACAGCGTGCCGTACAAGAAGCAGAATTAATGGCAGGTTGTGAAGTACGAAATGTCTACGCCGGAATTGCAGGAAGTCATATCCGAAGTTTGAATTCGCATGGAATTGTCGCGATTCGTGATCAAGAAGTTTCACAGGCTGATGTAGAGCGTGTCATCGATGCTGCTAAGGCAGTTGCGATTCCTGCTGATCAAAAAATACTGCATATTTTGCCACAAGAATTTATTATCGATCACCAAGGCAGTATTCGTGAGCCAATAGGTATGGCTGGAGTACGTCTTGAGTCGCGTGTGCACATTGTTACAGGAGCTGTTAGTGCTGCGCAAAATATTGTGAAATGTGTGCGACGCTGCGGTTTAGAAGTTAATGATATTATTCTTGAACAATTGGCATCGAGTCATGCTGTACTAACCGATGATGAAAAAGATCTCGGGGTTTGTATGATTGATATTGGTGGTGGAACGACCGATATTGCTATTTTTTGTGAAGGCGCGATCCAATTTACTTCGGTTATTCCAATAGCTGGAGATCAGGTCACTAATGATATTGCTATGGCCTTACGTACTCCTACCAAAGCAGCAGAATCCATTAAACTAAGTCATGCATGTGCTCTTCCTGAGCTTGCAAATTCAAGTCTAATGTTGGAAGTGGCAAGTGTTAATGATAGACCGGGGCGTAAAATATCTGCTAAGGCTTTATCGGATGTTGTATCGGCTCGCTACGAGGAATTGTTTTTGTTGGTACGTAATGAATTAAGACGTAGTGGCTTCGAAGACAGAATGGCTGCCGGTATAGTACTAACTGGTGGTGCATCCAATGTAAGAGGGGCAGTTGAACTTGCTGAGTTGAGCTTCGAAATGCCCGTCAGAAAAGGCTGCGCTCATTATGTTTCTGGTCTTGCTGAAGCTACAGAAAACCCCGCTTTTGCTACTAGCGTAGGCTTGTTGTTGCATGGATTTCAACAGCAATACGAGGGGGGATATAGTGTGCCTGCAATGAACACTAATGCCAAAGGGATGTGGTCTCGAATGAGAGAGTGGTTTCAAGGCAACTTTTAAAAGAATACAAGGGGAGACAGGTTTATGTTTGAAATAATGGAAGGCACTCAACAAGATAATAATGCCGTAATTAAGGTTGTGGGTGTTGGTGGTGGCGGCGGTAATGCAGTTGAGCACATGGTTGCAGAAAATATTGATGGTGTAGAGTTCATTTGTGCAAATACAGATGCACAAGCACTAAAAGCATCCAATGCACGAATTCATATCCAATTAGGTGATGAGTTAACCAAGGGCCTAGGCGCTGGAGCTAACCCACAAATCGGACGCGAAGCGGCTGAAGAAGATCGTGAGCACATCAGAGAAATCTTAACTGGTGCTGATATGGTCTTTATTACCGCTGGTATGGGTGGTGGTACTGGTACAGGTGCTGCACCAGTCTTTGCAGAGATTGCTAAAGAGCTTGGAATTTTAACGGTTGCTGTGGTGACCAAGCCTTTTTCTTTTGAAGGCAAGCAAAGGGCCTTAGCTGCTGAAGACGGAATACGTCGTCTTGCAGAACATGTGGATTCTTTGATTACTATTCCTAATAACAAATTATTAAGTGTATTAGGTAAAAACATTAGTTTATTAAATGCTTTCAAAGCAGCAAACAATGTTTTATTAGGTGCTGTAAAAGGGATATCTGATTTGATTACTCGTCCAGGGTTAATCAACGTGGATTTCGCAGACGTTCGCACAGTAATGTCTGAGATGGGTATGGCTATGATGGGAACAGGCAGTGCGGTGGGTGAGCAAAGAGCACGCCAAGCTGCAGAAGCTGCTATTGCCTCTCCACTCCTTGAAGATGTGAACTTCACCGGTGCTCGTGGGATATTGGTCAATATCACTGCAGGCTTAAATATGTCTATTGGTGAGTTTGAAGAAGTTGGTGATGTGGTTAAAGAATTTATTTCTGATGACGCAACCGTAGTTGTTGGTACTGTAATTGATCCTGAAATGACCGATGAAATGCGTGTTACAGTGATTGTAACTGGGCTTGGCGATATGAGACAAGCGCACAATCAATCACAGCAACAATCGCACAGAGCTCGTCTAGTTGAAACAACTAGAAGTGATGGGTCAATGGATTACCAGCAATTAGACCGACCAGCAGTCATTCGTAAGCAAGCTAGACCAGTTACTTCAAGTGTTGCTACCAAGCAAAGAAGCGACGGCATGCCAGATGTTGATTATTTGGACATACCAGCCTTTTTGCGTCGTGAAGAAGAAGCATAGTATTTATCCACAATTTAGCCCTATTTTAGGGCTGAATTGTGGATTAGTCCTAAAAAATTAGACTAATCAACAAATTGTTGATAAGATCAATAGGTTTCTGCGCGCGAAATAAAATTGATAGAAAGGTGATCACTTAATGACAAACCAAAGAACTCCCAAAAAAGTAATCCAAGCTACAGGTGTTGGCTTGCATTCTGGTGAGAAAGTGCTTTTAACCTTAAGACCTGCGCCTATCAATACAGGTATTGTATTTCGACGGGTCGATTTAACACCTGTCGTTGAGATTATGGCAACCTACGAGAACGTAGGTGATACTATGCTATGTACGACTTTACATCAAGGCGAAACTAAAATTGCTACCGTAGAGCATTTATTATCTGCTCTTGCGGGATTAGGCATAGATAACGCCTATATCGATGTCAATGCGCCTGAACTTCCTATTATGGATGGCAGTGCTGCACCTTTTGTTTTCCTTATTCAATCAGCCGGTATTAGAGAGCAAAATGCTCCTAAGAAGTATATTCGTATTCTTAAACCTATTCGTGTTGAAGAAAACGGTAAATACGTTCAATTTGTACCTTACGATGGGTATAAAGTTTCCTTTACTATAGATTTTGATCACCCAGTATTTAACGACAAACCGCAAACTGTGAGCTTTGACTTTTCCGGCACCTCCTATGTAAAAGAAGTCTGCCGCGCAAGAACGTTTGGTTTTCTGTCTGATTATGAAAAATTGCGTGAGAATGATCTCGCAAAAGGTGGAAGCCTGGATAATGCGATTGTTGTGGACAATTACCGCGTATTAAACGAAGACGGTTTACGTTTTGAATCTGAGTTTGTAGCACATAAAGTGCTAGATGCTATTGGTGATTTGTATTTACTAGGTTCCAGCTTAATCGGTGCGTTTGAAGGCTATAAATCAGGCCATGAACTGAACAATAAGTTATTAAGAAAATTAATGGTTACCCAAGATGCTTGGGAATACACCTACTTTGATGCCGAGCAGCATTTCCCTTTAGCGCATGAAGATTTCTATCCTGTTGAAGCGTAGGGATAAATCAGTTGTAATCACTTAGATATTTTAGTATTTCCCATAAAGGATGGCCTTTAGGGCCTTTTGGCGCAGAATAAGGAGATCAGCGATGAAATTAAATACAGGTATTATAACCTTCAGCTTACTCTTTAGTGCCCTGGCTATAGCCAACACCCCAGTAGCCAACGATACAGGTGTCGCTGATCCTTTGCACTTGGATTGGCTAAATACTAAAGTGTCACCCGGGGACGATTTTTATACCTATGCTAATGGAAATTGGCAGGCAAAAAATCCCATTCCACCTGAGTACGCCAGTTGGGGAAGCTTCAATATCCTTAATGAAAAAGTACAAGATATTATTCACGCGATGCTGATTAAAGCTGCAGACGACAAGCAGGCAAAACCTGATAGCATTACACAGAAAGTCGGTGATTTTTATTACAGTGGTATGGATGAAGCTACGATTGATAAAGTTGGAATCGAACCCTTGAAAGAGGAGTTTGCACGGATTGATAAGCTAAACTCAAAAGCGGATTTGCAGGCACAAATTGCTCACTTACACCACATAGGCGCCGATGGTTTTTTTAATTTTGGTAGCATGCAAGATTTTAAAAACAGTGAAGACATGATTGGTGCTGCTATGCAAGCAGGCTTAGGGTTACCGGACAGGGATTATTATTTAAAAGACGATGCCAAATTCAAAAAAATTCGTGAAGCTTACATAGATCACGTCAGTAAAATGTTTGTATTATTGGGCGATGAACCTAGCAAAGCGGCCATTGAAGCAAATACCGTTATGGCGATTGAAACCCAGATGGCTAAGGCTTCTATGTCACAAGTGGCTCTTCGTGATCCTCATGCTATTTATCATATGATGGATATAGCGGAACTGGACAAAGCTACTCCTAATTTTTCCTGGTCAGCTTATTTTGCAGCACGCGGAGTACCCCAACTCAAAAAAATTAACTTAAGTACGCCGCAATTTTTCAAAGCCTTGGGTGACCAATTGAATTCGGTTGCATTGGAAGATTGGAAAACCTATATGCGCTGGCATTTAATTGATTCCTATTCGTCCTATTTATCAAAACCTTTTGTAGATCAAAATTTTATAATGGTCACTGCTCTCACTGGCACTGAAAAAATTCTCCCACGCTGGAAGCGAGTGGTTAGCACCGAAAATGGTGCTCTAGGCTTTGCTATAGGTAAACTCTATGTGGAAGAACATTTCCCTCCTTCTGCGAAGAATGAAGTCCTAGAAATGCTAAAAAATATTCGTACAGTATTGCGTGAAGACATTTCCACTTTAAAATGGATGACGCCAGAAACTAGAAAAGAGGCTCTTAAAAAATTAGATTTAATGGAAGAAAGAGTAGGCTATCCAACCAAATGGTGGGATTACTCAAGCTTAAAAATTGATAAAGGTCCTTATGTACTCAACGTCATGCGCTCTAATCAGTTTTTAATAAAACGTGATTTGGATAAAATAGGAAAGCCCATTGATCGCACCGAATGGGGAATGACACCACAAACAATCAATGCCTATTATGATCCATCGATGAATAATCTCAATTTACCAGCCGGAATTTTACAACCACCTTTTTTTGATCCTAAGGCTCCAGCTGCAGTCAATTATGGGTCAATAGGTTTCGTAATGGGACATGAAATGACCCATGGATTTGATGATCAAGGTGCACAATTTGATGGACAAGGGAATTTAAACAATTGGTGGACGCCTAGTGATTTATCAAAGTTTCAAAAAGCAACACAATGTATAGTAGATCAATATTCCCAATACACAGTGGATGGTGATCTTCACGTACAAGGTAAATTGGTTGTGGGTGAAGCAACTGCCGATTTAGGCGGCATTACTCTCGCTTATCGCGCTTTCCATATATCTAAAGAGTATAAAAACGCCAAAACAATTGATGGTATGACACCTGATCAACAGTTCTTTTTAGGTACTGCGCATGTCTGGGCTAATAATATTCGGCCACAACAAATCCGTAATCAAGTAACCACTGATCCACATCCACCAGCGATGTTTAGAGTGAATGGCAGTTTGGCCAATATTCCACAATTTAGGGAAGCATTTGCCTTGGATGAAAAAAGTCATATGGTCAACAAAAACCAATGTGTGATTTGGTAATAGATAGAGAAAGGGATATTGGTCATTAGTAAAAACTTGCGAGGGGACAAATATGTGCCGTTTAGTAGCTTATATGGGACAGCCTACTCTATTAGAAAATGTATTAGTTAAACCGAAGAACTCCATTGTGATGCAAAGCTTGCGTGCACGCGAAACCAATTTGCGGACCAATGGCGATGGCTTTGGTGTGGGATGGTATGCGCCGTCAATCAGTTCTGATCCGGCTTTGTTTACCTCTATTTCACCGGCTTGGAATGATCGTAACTTATTAAACCTCACTGCCAAAATCCAATCTCCATGCTTCTTTGCCCATGTACGATCTGCTAGCGCAGGTGGCGTTACCAATTTCAACTGCCATCCCTTTGTTTTTGGTGATTGGATGTTTATGCATAATGGTGAAATCCATAATTTCACCCAATTAAAAAGGCATATGCGCCATTTATTGGAAGACGATATTTATAATTGGATTAAGGGAGATACCGACTCCGAGCATTTATTCGCTTTATTTCTGCAATTATCCAAAGGCCGTGATTTAACCAATTTAGAAGTAGTGGGGGATGTGTTGCAAGAAACCATGCAAAGGGTTGGTGAATTAATCCTTGAATATTCAAAGAAAGGCCCCTCGTATTACAATATTTGTATAACCGATGGGAAGCGTATTGTGGCGACCCGTTATTGCACACAACTAAATAAAAAAACGCTCACTATGCACTATTTAGTAGGCTATTCTCCTACCCTTCAAGAACTTTGGTCTACTCCTTCATACGTAGTAGTATCCTCCGAAAAACTCAATGACCTCGATGTGGGTTGGGAAGAAGTACCGCCACAATCAATGATTCTGATTGATGAGAATAAGGCAGTGTCAATCCGTTCTTTGTAGGTTGATGAGCAACAGCAATTCTCAATGGGGAGTTAGAATCCAGCTCCGATCTCGATTAAAGATCCCTGGATACCGTGCATAAAGCACGGTACGTAGAGGAGTGTGCACGGTACGTAGAGGAGTGTGCACGGTAGGTAGGCGCTACGCGCCTACGTTCCACGGCCGAAGGTCCGCGGAATCCAGACGATCTTTAATCGAGATCGGAGCTGGATTCTAACTCCCCATTGAGAATTGCCAGCGAATGTAATTGTTGTGCGTAGGACATTAGGTTATACTTAACCAATCTGAACCTAATGAGAGTATTATGACTAAAGATGAAATGATTTGCAGAATTGTTCGCTACATTACCAACAAGCCTAATGCCAATAAATCTTGCTGTGGTCATTAAATGATTCCTGCTTTACCGACCTTGCTCGACTACAAAAATCCACAAGTTGTTGCCCACTTTTGTCACAAAAATCCTCAGTATTCATTAGAAGAAGGTCAGCAATTATTTACTGACCTTTTACAATGGATGTGGTTAAGGCAACAACGCGCCAAATTTCAGAAAAAAACTTATCTTTTTGGCCCGCTCATTATTATTGATGAACTGTGGCATGATTTTATTCTACACACCCAAGACTATCACTCTTTTTGCACCCAATATTTCGGCAGTTATTTTCACCATGAAGTCGAACCTCTAGGTTTTGAGCACCATTTAGACCAAAACGAATTAAATGATTTCCTGCAGGACTGTTTTACTTATCTTGATGCAGATTGGGTCGAGCGTCGATTTTCAGTGTGCTTGTAAGCAGCCTAATAAATTAACAACATAGCGTAAATTTACCTGTTCAGAATTTTAATTACTAGGTAGAATGCTTTGCGTTTAATTTATATAGGGAGTTTATAATGTCATCAAGTACGAGAGAGATGTTAACAAATTTTAGTTCATCTATGACTTATGTTGGACAAACCTTCACACTCCGAAATGGAGTCATGACATCCACCGGTGGTAAGCTGACAATTAATAATCATACCTACGCCTTAGATGACCCCAATGCTGTTTCAGAAACGACTATTCAATCCGATAGGGAATCGTTTTGGGCTCATTGTACTGACAAGGGTCGGGATAGTGATTTATACAGGGCTCATGCGAATAAGCTACTGAGAGACAATAAAATCAATCTTGATCAATTTCCTGTAGATGTAAAAGCACAGATTATCAATAAAGCCGCAAAATTTGTGGAACTTAATAATTTCTTTATGGAGCAAGGGAAAGTCGACTGGGTAGCACAATTATCAGATGAGCTATTTAAACTGTGTCTCAAAGATCCTAGTGACTTAAAACGTCTTGCTGAGTACTGTTTGCAACTGAACAAGCGATTTTTCTCTGTTATTCGACAGATAGGCATTAACTATATAAAAATCTTGTTAGATAATTCTAGAGATACTACTGAACTATTAAAAACTTTAAACGAAATCGGTTGCTATGATAAAAAAAACCTATTAACAAAATTGGTGGCCTTAGACCCCGCAACACTGAAACTATTTTTAGATAAAAGACATGATATTACTAAATTGTTAACTTGTTTAAGTGAACTAAATTATGTAGATCCTCTTGCCGTTTTAGCTACTATGGAAAGAGAAAAGTTAAAACTATTCATAGATAAATCCTTTGATATTGTTACTCTTATGAAAGCATTGGCGAAAAAGGGGCAGGAAAACCCTATTGAGTTTTTAGCGAAGCTGGATGTTGAAGATATAAAAACAATTTGCGATTCACGTTTTGAGTATGTCAAAAGGATTGATAGAGGTATAGATATCAGTAAGGAATTTTGTCCAGCTGTGGACAATACTATGAGAGCCGAACTAACCAGCTTTGTTCGCTATCTTACGGGCGTTACTAAATTTCAAGAGCGACTTGCAAAATTAGATATTCCAAAGTCTATGTTAGAAGACTTTTTGGTACACATACCAAAAAAGTGGTTTCAATTCCTGTGCGTTTAGATGGGGATTTGTTTGATTTAGACACCCTAGAATCGCTTGTACCAGGCAAAGATGGTTATCGTGTGAATCCTGTAAAGAATGAGAAGTTTCTTTTAAGTCATCTGCAGCCTGCTAAAGATGTGGCGAAAAATTTGATTAAATTGCTTGATGCAGAAGAGGAAAAGTTGAGTAAAGGGAATCAATCGGCTAAGCAACCTAAGTAGTGTAGAAATTTTTTTAAAGGGAGTGTCTAATGTCTAGTAGTTATAAAGAGATGGTTTACAGATTACAGGGAGATAAGCTTAATATTCCTGGGTCCAACTTGGTTGTAGCTAGCCGGGTAAGTCTTGAGAAGGATTGGGAGGCGGAAAGGGAAAGGAACAGGAACAGTAAAAGCACCTCTACGACTTCGGATAAAGAGGTTGAGATTAGGAATAGTATTATAAGGCCGGTGAAGTAGTGAGTAGGGATTCTGATAAATTAACCCTACGCTAATGAAAACCCGGATTACGCTGTGCCGTAGGTTGGGTTACAATCCAACAACAATCTTGTTTGTCCATCAAGATTCATGTTGGGTTACAACCCAACCTACGGCGCAGCGCAATCCTGGCTTTCTTCAACTAATTCCCATCTGCCAAATCAAGCAAAGCTTTTTTCAATGGTTGGTAACTACAGCTTTCACTCTCACTGATAATACTGGCCTTAGCCTTATCCGATAAACCATAGTTCGTAGTTTTTTTCTCAGGCTTGTATTGAATCCCGCTTTCAATTACCACAACCTTAATCGACGATAATTGGTACATCCCCGAATCTTTTCTCAGTTTATCTCTTAACTCAGGAATCATATAACGCAGTTGCGAGGCCCATGCAGCATCAAGGGTGTTAAGGATTAAACAGCCCTTGCTAAAACTGCCAACAGTGCAAGATTTCGCCAGATTTTCAGGTAAATGTTGCAATACTTTACTGGATAACTCTTCTAATTGGACTGATTGTTGGCAGATGTCAACGAGTTGTTTGTTTAAACAACGACTGATGGACCGCATTGTGTTTACCCTTTTGTAAGTGATCTATAGAATAGCAAAATTACCTCAAATGCAATATCATATTTTATTATACGATTTTAGAGGTGTACGATGAAAGAAAACACGCTTAGCAACAATGTAGTTTATTTTGCGAAGTTGCATTGGATTATATTTTTTGCCCCAGTAATTAGTCTTTTTGTTACTCTTGCAGTCGGTATCCTAATACCTCAGTTGAACCAAGTCGTCTTAATTTTATCAATTGGCATTATTATTTGGATATTTATGACGTGGGTCAATTATTTTTTCTCATCACTAACGGTAGAGAAAAAACGTGTCATTTTACGTACTGGAGTACTCGTCAGACAAACAGTTGATATTCCGCTCAATAAAATAGAAACGACCGATATTCGTCAATCCATCTTAGGCAGCATCTTTCAATACGGGTCTTTAGTCATAACAGGAACCGGTGGAACAAGGCATATCATTCCGTTTTTGCAAAGACCGCTAACCTGCAGGCGCTATATCGAACAAATGATGAACGAGCAGTAAAACTGCTCGTTATCTAATTCCCTATTCTTCTTTTACAGAATAACCACAGCCTTCACGTGGGCAAAGTATCTGTTTGCCAAAGCGTTTGCTCTCTTTGCTTGTTAATATGGGCCATGCGCATTGTGGGCAGGCTTTGTCGATGGGCTCATTCCATAGTGCATAATCGCATTTGGGATAATCCCCGCAAGAATAGAAAATTTTACCCTTGCGTGATTTACGTTGCAGTATTTGGGCTTGATTGCATTTAGGACAAAGAACGCCGGTATCTGCTGGCTTTTCTAAGGGTTCCATGTGTTTACATTGTGGGTAATTACTGCAACCAATAAATTTACCGTATTTACCTGCTTTAATGTGTAAGGGGTGTGTGCAAGAAGGGCAACTTCTTCCTTCAATAACCTCAGGTTCTGCTTTTTCACCGTCTACACTGCCCAAATCTTGTGTGTAATCGCATTCTGGGTAGCCTGTGCATCCAATGAAACGACCGCGCTTTCCTAAGCGAATAGACAGCGGTTTTTCGCATTTAGGGCACTTGTCCTCTAATAATTCAGTGGTTACATCCTTACGCTGAACCTGTTCGTCCGTATCTTGAATTTGCTGATTAAAGGGTTGCCAAAACTCTTCCAGTACTGGTATCCATTCTTTTTCACCACGCGCCACGGCATCGAGGGTATCTTCCAGTTGTGCGGTGAATTTATAATCCACATAACGGGTGAAATAACTAGTTAAAAAGCGATTAACAATACGTCCAACATCGGTTGGGAAAAACCGCTTCTTATCGACTATGACATATTCACGTTGCTGCAAGGTATGAATAATCGATGCGTAAGTGGAAGGGCGACCAATATCATATTCTTCTAAGGCTTTTACTAAGGTGGCTTCTGAATACCGTGCCGGTGGTTCCGTAAAGTGTTGATTGGCTAAAATATCCAAAAGTTTAATTTTTTCGCCGACTGTAAAGGCGGGCAACATAGCACTTTCGGCATCTTCGTCTTTGGAATCATCACGGCCCTCTTCATAGACGGCTAGAAATCCAGGGAAAGTCACCGTTGAGCCATTGGCACGAAAAACATTGCCTTCACCACAGCTAAAATCAACAGCCACAGTATCCATGACGGCGTCAGCCATTTGGCTTGCTAAGGTACGTTTCCAAATTAGACTATAAAGCTTTTGTTGATCACTGGTGAGCGCATCCTGGACCATTTCTGGAGTTCGTTTGATAGAAGTAGGTCGAATCGCCTCATGTGCTTCTTGCGCATTTTTTGATTTTGTTTTGTAAACTCTAGGTGCGCTGGGACAATTGTCCGCGCCATAGCGTTGATTGATGTAATCCCGTATTTCTTCAACAGCTTCATTCGCTAGATTTACGGAGTCCGTACGCATATAACTGATAAGACCCACAGTGCCAGTGCCGATATCAATACCTTCATACAGTTGCTGAGCAACCATCATCGTTTTTCTTGCTGTAAAGCCTAATTTTCTTGCAGCTTCTTGTTGCACTGTAGAGGTGATAAATGGAGGCGAGGGTTTGCGTTTACGTTGTTTCTTCTCAATGTCGGTAACTGTTAATTGACCTTTAGCCGTTTGGATTAAGAGGTCTCTAATTTGGTGTGCTTGATCTTGTTGATTAACAGTAAACTGTTGTAATTTCTCATTCTTATAATGAGTTAGTCGTGCTTCAAATGGGCTATTACTATGTGTGCATTGTGCTAGAATTTTCCAGTATTCTTGAGAAATAAAGCGTTCAATTTCTTCTTCTCTTTCAACAATCAGTCGAAGTGCGGGACTTTGAACCCGACCTGCAGATAGACCACGTCTTATTTTTTTCCATAAGAGTGGAGATAGATTGAAACCCACTAGATAATCTAAAGCACGTCGCGCTTGTTGCGCGTTTACCAAGTCCATTGAAATGGTTCTTGGATTATTAATCGCATCTTGAATGGCTGATTTGGTAATTTCGTTGAAAAATATACGGTGAACCTCTTTGTCTTTTATGAGGTTTTTTTCTTTCATTAATTCAAAAATATGCCATGAAATGGCCTCACCCTCTCTATCGGGGTCGGTTGCGAGTAGCAGTGAGTCAGATTTTTTTAAGGCTTTAGCAATGGTTTCTATATGCCGCGCGTTTTTTTCAAGCGGCGCATAGGTCATATGAAACTCTTTATCAGGATTAACAGACCCTTTGCGCGGGGGTAGGTCGCGGACATGTCCGTAAGAAGCCAGGACTTCGTAGTCAGCACCTAGATATTTTTGAATTGTTTTTGCTTTAGCGGGTGATTCCACAATCACCAAGTGTTTACTCATATAAACTTAACCTTTTCCTAAATTCGGTTTAAATGTGTTACGCGCATCTAGTTTTTGCAGGCAAAATACTAATGCACAGTAAGCTCGTCTTCCTTTTGGTATAGCACAAGATCCAGAAAAGCCAACTGTTCTTCACTTAAAATAGTGACTAAATTGCTTCTTATAGTCCATTTTGTCTCTTCTAAAGTCACAATACGGGAGTCTGAAAATTGCAATTGATTCATGATGGATTCAAAAAGATCAACATTGATGATATTCCACTGTTTCATTCGCATGAGGAACTGATAGCTGGCTTTGGTCAGCTTCATTTGCTCTTCAAAGGTAACGACTCTGTTTGATCCAGTTTGGGCAGATTTGATGAATAAAGGTTGTTCATCGGTAGCTAAAATGTCTTCTTCATTAAGTTGTGACAATGGGTCTTTATCAACAGACTCATGGCTTTTCTGGAGTTGGCTAAGACTTCTTTCAAATAAATTTAATAATATTTCAAATAAGTTATCTTTCATATTCACACCTTATATAGCCACCTGGAACCGCAACAACTGCTCCATTTAACTCTAATTTCGCTAGCGCACCAGTGACCTGCTCTATGCTTTGGCCACTACGCTCTATGAGTTTATCGATACTTGTCATTTCAAAACCAATGAACTGTACTAGGTTTTCATTCTCACTGGCAAGCGAAAATGTGGATTGCCTAGCTGTTGCTGTCTGGTAATCTATTCTAAGTTCGTCCAATACATCATTAACTGAAGTTACTAGTTTCGCCCCTTGCTGCAGTAAGTGATGACACCCGCGGGCAAGAGGGTTATGAATTGAGCCTGGAATGGCTAAAACATCCCGATTTTGCTCTAATGCCATCCGTGCAGTTATTAGGGAACCGCTCTTTATTGCGGCTTCAATAACCAAAGTGCATAATGATAAACCGCTTATTATACGATTTCTGCGTGGAAAATGTCCAGCTATTGGTGGACTTTTTAGTGGAAACTCTGAAATTAACAAGCCTTTTTCACGTATTTGCTCTGCAAGTTTCCAATGTCGGCGTGGATAAATGCAATCGATACCTGTGCCCAATACCGCAATTGTGCTACCACCGGCCTCTAAGGTACCTATATGGGCTTGGGCATCGATACCTAGCGCTAAGCCACTGACTATAGTGATACCATGCCGTGATAGCTCCTTTGCAAAATGCTTGGCATTGTCATTGCCTGAATGAGAAGGGTTGCGACTGCCCACAACTGCAAGTCTGGGTTGTTTTAAAGAAGCTAATTGTCCTTGGGCGTACAAAACAACCGGTGGATCAGCAATTTCTTTCAATAAATCGGGATATTCCGGAGAGTTCTTAGTCAAAAAATGATTATCAGGGGATTGAGCCAACCATTCAAAGTCCTCATCCACTTCGCACAGGTCAAAGGTCGATATTGTATGTGCCAGAGCTGGAGGTATACCAGCACCTTCCAGTTCTTTGACTGTGAGCTGGGACATGGGTTCTAAGTCTGGCCAGCGTTTAAGGAGTTTGGCCACTGTTATTGGACCAACTTTATTCATTCGATTTAGAGCAAGTAAAAAACGTAAATTCATCATGGGTTGGTAACTGTATCCGATAAATAGACAGCGCGTATAGAACGTACAATCAAAGCAAAGCTTGTTTTAGTGAAAGTCCTGAAAATCATGGCTTCGCCAATCCTTTCAGGGGGAAGGGTAATTGAAGCGGAGGGGTTTTGGGGATCTTTTACGGTTCTTATTCTTCCGTAAATACCCAGTACATCACCAGGGTTGATCCCATCAACGGCCCCTAAATTAAGCACTATGACTTCCCCTGCCGCTTGTTGACTGTTGCCGGATGGCATACTACCTGGCATTTCGATTATGAATCCTTTAACAGTTACGGTAGGAGTTTGTGGCTCAAAGCTTATTTCAAACTCAGGGCTATTATTGATTAAAACACGGTCCATCTGTCTTATACCCTGATTAATATTGGTCAATAAGATAGTGGCTGGTTCTCCGCCGGCTACTAACTCTCCATAACCCACAAGGTTTGCTTTATAGCCCAATAATTTTTTAGTCTTAGGGTCAACATAGTTTTTCCCCGCTCTGAATATCGAGTAACCGATAGAACCACCCTCAGGTAACTCTTTTGAAGAATGAAGCCCTTTGACATAAACCTCATCACCCTGACCGCCGAGCATACGCTCTCCCATATAAGCAACCACGTAGGGTGCCTTTACCAATACATCTTCATCAAGAATAAGTGACTCATTCAAGAAAGGGCGGATTTCGCCTAAGGGCACAGGGGGAATTAATCCATCTAAGCCTTCAGCGCGTGGGCTTGGGGATAGTTTAACTGTGCCATTTGACAATACTTTTAAATAGGGTTTTTGCTGACTATAGCCCAATGCCAACACTGCCCCTGCATAGAGTTTGTTAGGATTCTTGATGGAAGGATTCGAGCGCCAAAGCTGTTTCCATTCCCAGGGGTGTTGCAGGTAGCGGGAAGAAATAGACCATAGAGTATCACCGTGTTGTACAACATAGCGTGAGGGTGCATTAGGCTTTAAAGAGACTGCATTACTTGAAGTAGACAGCAAAAAACAGGTCAAGAGGAGAAAATATCTCATGTAGCAATCCTTTGTTTAAGCTAAGTTCCCTCTTTGTCGAGGTTTTGAATTAATGTTGCGACAATAGCGTATATCAGCGATAATAACATAATTTTTATGTGGAGAACCAGATAGACAATGGCGATTCGTAAGATTCTTTATTTGCCAGATCCTCGATTAAGACTGGTGGCAAAACCTGTAGAAACCTTCAATGAAGAGCTCCAGGTTTTAATAGAAGACATGTTTGACACGATGTACGATGCGCGTGGTGTAGGACTTGCAGCACCTCAAATAGGTATTAGTCTGCGTTTGTCTGTAATTGATGTTATCGGTGATAAACAAAACCAGATAGTCATTATCAACCCTGAAATCGTCAATACTACTGGCGAAAAAGAGTTTGATGAGGGCTGTTTATCGGTTCCAGGCGCCTATGACAAAGTTATTCGTGCAGAAAAAGTCACCGTCAAAGCTTTAGATAGAAATGGCAAGCCCTTTGAAATTAAGGCTGATGGCCTACTTGCTGAATGTTTGCAGCACGAAATTGATCATTTGAACGGTAAATTATTTGTTGATTTGTTATCGCCACTTAAGAGAGCGATGGCTAGAAGAAAATTAGACAAATTTAAGCGTCAGCAAGCTCGTAAATCATGAGTGGATTACAAGTTGTTTTCGCAGGTACACCCGAATTTGGGCTGCCTTGTTTAGAAGCCTTATACAAGTCCGATCATCAGATTAAAGCAGTCTATTCACAGCCCGATCGTCCTGCTGGACGGGGGCGTAAACTGCAGCCTTCTGCAGTAAAAGAATGGGCCCTTGCGCATGAAATAGCTGTTTATCAGCCCCTTAACTTCAAAAATCCTGAAACTATTGCTGAACTTGCAGCCTTACAGCCTGATGTATTGATAGTGATTGCCTATGGCCTCATCCTGCCTCGCGCTGTACTGGAAATTCCTCGATTAGGTTGTATCAATGTGCATGCGTCTTTATTACCTCGTTGGCGGGGTGCATCACCCATTCAGCAGGCTATATTGCACGGTGACCTACAATCAGGTGTCACAATCATGCAAATGGACGTGGGCATGGACACCGGAGCTATGTACACCAAGGTCGATTGTGAAATTACTAAAACAGATACGGCGGCCAGTTTACATGATAAATTGGCTGCCATTTCAGCCCAACCCTTATTAGCGACCTTATCTGCTTTGATGAAAGGAACTCATCAACTAGAAGTTCAGGATAATAATCTGGTCACCTATGCAGGTAAAATCAATAAAGAAGATGCGCAAATCAACTGGCAACAGTCAGCAGTGCAAATTGATCAGCTCATTCGTGCTTTTAATCCTTGGCCCATAGCGTTCACTCCTTTGGACGGCGAAGTGTTGCGTATTCACCAGGCCCAAGTAGATGATACGGTTTCTGATAAACATCCTGGAACAGTTTTGCGTCTCGATAAAAAAGGGATGTTGGTGGCTACTGGTGATAAGTCGATATTGATTGAAAAAATTCAGTTTCCAGGTGCCAGAGCTATCTCGGTGGCTGACTGGTTAAATGCAGGAAGATCGCAGTTGTACGTAGGTCAAAATTTGTAATGAAAAATAATGAAAGAGTGCAAGCCTTAAAGATTTTAACTGCTGTAGTCCAGGACAAATCTAGCTTATCCCAACAGATGCCAGCTAGCGCTGAGATTTCCCCAATGACCAAGGAAATTTGCTTTGGCGTTTGTCGTCACTATTTTCGTCTAGAAGTGATAGCCGATACTCTTGTCCCACAAAGACCAAAGGCAATTGAAGTTTGGCTAGCCATATTAATGGGTCTCTATCAATTGCATTACATGAATCAACCCGACTATGCCGTGGTGCAAGAAACGGTGAAAGCACTGGAAAAACTGAAGAAAGTGTGGGCAAAAGGTTTAGTAAACGCCGTATTACGCAATTTTTGCCGTCAAAAAGAGGCTATTTTGGCTAAATGTGCGACTAATGAGACTTTCATTCATGGGCAACCAAAATGGTTACTGCAGCAATTGCAACAGGATTGGCCAGCAGACTGGTCAGCTATAGCAGCTGCCAATGATGCGCATCCTCCGATGACACTTAGAGTTAATCAACAACAGCAAAAAGTGGAAGACTATTTGCAAGAGTTAATAGCTGCTGGAATGCAGGCTGAGCGTCATGCAGCCGCATCTGAGGGTATTACTTTGACAGAGGCTTGTGATGTACACAAACTTCCTGGTTTTGCTAAAGGAGTTGTGTCGGTTCAAGACGGTGCTGCACAGCTTGCGGTTTCACTGTTAGACTTGCAGGCAGGACAACGTGTATTGGATGCTTGTTGCGCTCCTGGCGGTAAAACTTGTCATATTCTCGAATCTGAGTCTAAGTTAGCAGACTGTATAGCACTAGATGTTGATCCTAAAAGAATTAAGCGGGTACAAGAAAACCTAGACAGACTAGGCTTAAAAGCCACTTTGTTGCAGGGCGATGCCCTAAGTCCTGACTCATGGTGGGATGGACGTTTATTTGACCGCATTTTATTGGATGCGCCGTGTTCTGCCACCGGAGTAATCCGTCGGCATTCGGATATTAAATTATTACGTACTGCGGATGAAGTTGCAGCCGTCAGTGAAACGCAAAGAGCTATGTTGCTTGCTATGTGGCCTCTCTTACAGTCAGGCGGGGTATTAGTGTATGCCACTTGCTCGGTGATTGCTGCTGAAAATGAAGAGCAGATAGCTGATTTTGTTGCTACTCATGCGGATTGTAAGGTCCAAAAAGTGACTGGAATTTGGGGACGGGATACCGGTCATGGACGTCAAATCTTACCTGGTGAACTGGGTATGGATGGTTTCTTTTATGCTGTTTTGGTTAAACAATAACCCCGCGCCTACATACCATGCTTTGCACCTACGTACCGTGCTTTATGCACGGTATCCAGGGATCTTCTACTGAGATCTGTGCTGGATTCCGCGGACCTTCGGCCGCGGAACGTAGGTGAAGTTGCAATTATTAGTCTTTATAGTCTATATTATGACCTCATTGGACGTAAATCTAATCCAAATTGTAAAAAAATTGAAAAATTTGCCTGCCTTAATATTGCCTTAATTTGTAATCTTTAATCTGTAGTTAACTATTAGTACTGTTAAGGGTTGATAATTATTATGACTATGGCTTTAAGTACAAAATTCACCACGTTAGTGAATAAATTACAAGCATCACCTAGCGATCCTATGCTAAAGCATGACCTGCTTAAATGTTTGCCTGAGATGAAAGCATTGGCAAAAGTGAATCCCTGGGCTTTGTTTTGTTTAGCCCAAGTTTATCCACAAACTTCGCCACAATACCTTCATATGATGACCAAATCGGCTGATTCTGGCTGTACCAATGCCATGTTGGCGGCTGCCATCGTGTTATTAAAATCCGCTTCATCTGGCGATGTGAAAAAAGCTGCGCGTTATGTGCAACAAATTCGCCAGTCAAATGATTCGTATATTATAGGACTAGGTGAGTCATTGGTTGAAAATTCGCCAATATTGGCCAAAGAGCTCAAGAATCAAGCCAGGTCTAATACAGAGATTAAGAAGAGTTGTGGATTTTTTGCTAAACAAACAGAAAAGGAAGTTGTGGATCCCGTTGTAGCACAACAAGGTCTCAATGCTTAACTAATGGTAACTCCGCACATTACCAAGCGAAAGACAAAGGCAAAAATCAGTATCATTTTTATTCGTCCACGGACCTATAAATTCCTGTAATTCTTGTTGGTTTTTATTTCATTATCAGAGTGAATATGAAACAATTGCGTTTAACGTGCTAAATACCAAGCCTCATGCAAACTGAATTTAATTACCTACCTATCAAAACACTACAAGCCGGCCAGTACCAACCCCGGCAGGATTTTGATCCCCAGGCTTTACAAGAATTAGCACAATCGATAGCTTCACAAGGCTTGATCGAGCCCTTACTGGTGCGACCTATTGCTAAAGGCCGTTACGAAATCATAGCCGGTGAGCGGCGTTGGCGTGCTGCACAAATTGCAGGCCTAAGTGAAGTCGCTTGTGTGATTGGTGATTACACCGATAAACAAGCTTGTGCATTAACGCTCATTGAAAACATTCAGCGCCAGGATTTAAATTTAATTGAGGAAGCGACTGGTTATCGTCGTCTAATCGATGAGTTTCATTATCATCAAGATGAAATCGCGCTGTTATTAGGTAAATCTCGCAGTCATATCGCCAATATTTTACGACTGCTCAATCTGACGGAAAAAGTCAAAAACTGCATTCGGGATAAAACATTGTCCTTAGGGCATGCTCGCTTGATAGTGGGGTTAACTCCTGAACAACAAGAATACCTAACTGAGCAAACGTTGTCCGAACAATGGTCTGTTCGCCATTTAGAGCAGTATATTAAGAACTATAAAAATAAAATCAGCACGGAACCCAAAAATAGTCAAAAAGATCGCGACGTTAAACGGTTAGAGATCCTTTTATCCGACCAAGTGGGTGCTCCCGTCCAAATTATCAATGACAATGCACAGGGTGGTTGGTTGCAAGTGCAATTTTTTAATAATGATACTTTAGCGGGCCTTTTGGAGCGCTTGGGCTTGCATTATGATTAGTATTTATTGAGAACATAGCATATGATCTCGAGTTACTCTGATTTTACTCTATTTTTAAGGAATACACATTGATGAAAAGGACCTTAACTGGTATGTGTTTGTGGGCCCTAGGAGCCGCATCTTTTAGTGCTACAATGCAAAGTAGTGTGGACAGCCTAATCAATCGTTTGAATCCTCATGTTAACTTAGGTGCAGTAGTTGTAGACCTTACCTCCGGTGAGACACTCTTTCAAAGAAATGCCGACCGCCTTTATATTCCTGCCAGTAATATGAAACTGTTTTCTGAAGCTGCAGCGCTCATGGTTCTTGGCCCTGATTATCGTTTTAAAAACCAACTGAGTACCAATGCCGGTCAATTGCATGCAGGCGTGTTGCAAGGGGATGTGTATTTACATCTCAGTGGTGATCCATCGTTTAATCGTGATGATTTACGCAATTTATTAGCCTCATTAAAGCAATGGAATATTCACTCAATTCGCGGGAATGTGATTATCGATAGTAGTTTAGCGGGAGTTAACGCCTATCCGCCTGGCTGGCTAACAGCCGATTTATCCTATAGCTATGGCGCACCGATTGCACCACTAATGCTCGACTCCAACCGTCTAACCGTTACGGTAAATCCTGGTAGCCAAGCTGGCGCACCAGCAGTTGTTGAAGTAGATGACGGTGGGGGTGCCATTGCTTTAAATAACCAAGCAACCACTAAAGGAGATGCAAAGGGTTGTGGTGTTGGTTTTACTCTGGATCAAGAGAATCATTTGACCGTGCGCGGTTGTGTAGGTGCCGGACAATGGGCAGTGCAGCAACGTATGGCCATTAAAAATCCGTTAATGTACGCGCAAGGAATGATTAAAAGTGAATTAGCCCAGGCAAATATTGAGATTAGTGGTCAGGTGCAATTGGGTAAGGCCCCTGTTGGTGCTTTACTTCTAGGTACGGTTTATTCTAGGCCTTTATCGCAGTTGATGGCTGATACTCTGAAACCTTCAGATAATTTATATGCCGACAGTTTGTATCTCCATGCTGCTGCTAAAATTCATGGCTCGCCGGTGAATTGGAATGATGCACAACCTATCATTAAAAACTTTTTAGAATTGCAAACAGGAATTGATCTGAAGAAATCAGTGTTTACTGATGGCTCTGGGTTATCGCGTTATAATTTAGTAACACCTAAGCAAATGATTACGCTCTTGCAGTTTTTGTATCAGCGATTTCCATTGTCCTATGAGTACATCGCAGCCTTACCTATATCGGGTCGTGATGGCACTTTACAGAAACGTTTCAAAATACCCACCCAACAAGGTTTTGTGCGTGCTAAAACTGGAACGATGACAGGCATGAACAGTTTATCGGGTTATATGTATTCAACAAATGGTCATACTTTGGCTTTTGCCTTGTTTATCAATCGCCTACCTGGTAAATCAGCAGGCCCAGGTCGTCCGCTTTTAGATGCTTTGTGTACCTTCTTCTTACAACAAAGCCCCACTAGTAGCCGTTTAGCCCGAGTGTTTGCGCCGCATGGTCGTTTAAAATTTCAGTTAAATCCTACTCAGGGTGAATTGCAGCGTGGTCACCAAGCGAGATGGCGTCGTTTGGAATCACAAGTGCGTACTGCATTACGTGGGCAGGCCGTTAATATTGTCTACCGTAATAATGAGCTTCTTGTCACTGACAACCAAGCGGATGCGAATAGAGTTTGGTCTGCTTTGAAGTCTGTTGGTAAAAAATATCCTTTTGCAGTAGCCTTATCAGATAGCAATCTTACTGTTAAACCTGCTGGTAGACCCATGATGATGTGGATGCAGCCAGCTGCTGGGCAAGATAATCAAGGACAGCGAATCTGGATAATTCGCGAAGCGGTGTAAAATCCAAGATATTGATAGACAAAAAGCCCAAAGATTTTTTGGGCTTTATTTTAGGGTCTGTTGACATTTCGGACCTCTACGTCCCGCGGCTTGTCCGCGGGATCCAGTTCGTTCTTGATGTATGCAGTATGTTCGTACCTTACACTAGATTTCTGGATCCCGCGGTCAAGCCGCGGGACGTAGGGGATTAGAATATGAATTGTCAACAGACCCTATAAGGAACTTCAGTGAGAATTGATTATTTGTGTACAAAAATAGCAAATATTGATCTCCCTGTGTTAAAATGTTATACTCTTTTGCTGAATTACGTAGACTGGATCAAGGTTTTGATTGATAAGGTGACCCCAATGACTTTACTGCTTCGAATCATTTTCTTGACAGGTATTCTCGTTTCTACCGCTCTCGCATCCCCTCGTTTTTTAACCATTTCTGATATTCATTACGGTGATCGAAATTCCTCTCTCGATGGGCACGACACAGGTAAAGAATTGATGGCTATCACTTTAGATAAATACAAAGAGCTAAGTCAAAATGTTGATTTCATACTGACACTGGGTGATCTACCCACTCATTTATTGGGTTACTCGCCGGAAAAAGAACTGTATGAGCAAGTTGTCTTTCATGGGTTGTTTGAAGGGGACAGTCTAAAAAAACCGTTGTTTTACATTAGCGGTAATAACGATCCTATTTCAGGAAATTATCAGCCTTTTGAGTTTAATGGTAAATCCCCCTTAAATTACGCAGACGATTGGAGTGGTGCGGCTTGCGTGCATTGTGATGGCCTAATTATAGATGATACCAATATGCATACCGGAGGGTATTACTCCAGCTATGTAATACCAGGGAATGAAGACGTGGTATTGATTGTATTGAACACTACCCAGTGGATGAAGCCACCTCGTTTTCTGCCTAAATACCCTAATCAAGATAAAGACGCCATGGCCCAGTTGGCCTGGTTTGCAGATCAATTAGAGGCCAACCAAGCCAAGCAATTACTGATTGCTATGCATGAGCCACCCGGTAAAGATTATACGGGGTCCGTGTTATGGCAGGATAAATACCTAGCCGAATTTATCAGGCTATTGGATGAGAACCATGATGCCTATGAGCAAATAAGTTTATTAACCTCGCATACACATATGGACGAACTGCGCAAAATCCAATTAACAGATGGAACCACTATTTATGGCTATTCAACCCCTTCAATTAGTAGGGTGCATTATAATAATTCAGCGATGAAAATATTTGATTTAGACACTAATATGGCGATTCAAGATTTCACGACCTATTACACGCCAAGTACACAGTATTGGCATGATGATGAATACCATGCTTTGGGAGTACCGGGATCTATTTTTCCGAAATGCCAAAAACAAAATTTAGCACAGTGCCTTGATTCACTCACGCCTCAGCAAGTCTGTGATGCGGTTGAGTTGGGTCAGTTTTATGGGGCCAAGAGCACTCGTGTTAACAACACACAATGTAGAAAAGTATTTAAAATATAAAATAAATTAGGTAGTCAGGCCGAATGGCACTTACTTTACGTTTTCCGACGTACCGCGGTTTATCCGCGGTATCCAGGAATCTGCTCAAACACGTTAAATTTAGGTTAAAATTAGATCGTTCTGGATACCGCGGATAAACCGCGGTACGTCGAAACACCTTAAGTAAGTACCATTCTAGTCAGGGCCTTTTCTAAGAGCTCTTTCAATTCGTTATCATGGCTGGTCAAATCGATAGTAGCCTTCCCCATTACGCTATAGAGAGTCCTTTGAGTGCCTTCAAGTGCTGCCATGTGTTTTTCCAAGGTTAATACATCACCCCGTCGTATGGGACCTGTTAACGACTCTTCAGGGGAGAGGGTGTGTTCTAAATTGGATACCGCCCCTTTCATCAAATTAGTAATAATCTGCATAGCCATGTTCTTTTCAACACCCGCTTTTTGTAGGCAAGTTAAAGCTTGTTGCGAGAGAGTGATGAGGTAGTTGGAGGCAAACACTGCTGCGGGATGGTAGGTGCTTTTTTTGCTTTTATCGAGCTCGTAGGTTATTGCACCCATTTGTTCAAACAAGTCCCCTAACAAGAGCAATGCCGCTTTATCACCCTCTAAGGCGCAGTAAGTGCCTTTAAATTCTTGTACGCTTAATGCCGGTTTTGCAAAGCTTCGCATGGGGTGAACACTTGCGGTTAGACAGCCTTTAGCGGACAGGGGTTTTAAAGCATCAGAACTGAGTATGCCGCTGCAGTGTAAAATGATGCTATCAGGTTTTAATGAGGGGTTATTTGCAAGCTCTAAAGTGCATTGGGGAAGTAGGTCATCTGGAGTGGTGATTAGGGTTAAATCTGCTGAAGGTAGCGCACTGATGGTCGAGTAGGGTAAGCCTGCGCCGATAAATTGAATGGCAGCTTTAGTGCTTGAGGCTGTGCGGTTGCAGATACCTGCGATGCCAACTAGTTGGTGTTTTACCAGCAAGTGACCGAGAGTTTGTCCAACTTGGCCTGCACCTATTATGTTTACAGTTAGGGTCATGTTTAATACTGTCCTAGTAATTATTCCATGAAGCCCGTATTAGCGCAGCGTAATACGGGCTACAAACTTGATGACGTACTAAGCCACATTCTCAGGTAGTGCATCGCTTACATTGTGAATTCGCTGTGCATCAATGACCAACACCTTAAAATAATCATACGACATATAAAAATTACCTTTGACGCCGTATTTTTCACTCCAGGTATTACGTAAAGTTAATAAACCTTTATGTTGACGACCTTGATCATCAATAGCTACTGCCTCATCATCGTAACCAGTAATTACCATTTCATGGGCACCAAACCCTGTACGCAATGAAAGATCCTGTGCAATTTCAGGAGTTAGCAACCAAGTATCAAAAGCACATTTGTGTTTACCAACGGCACCTACAAGTCCTTTGTCAGTATCCCACAACATGACGGAGAAAGTGACATTATCTTTTTGATTCAAGACTGTTTTAACATCCATAAGCGTTTTTTCAGTATCAGTTTTTGCCAAAACCGCTTGGTTTAAATTGTGCACGCTGTTCATGCTGTGCTGAATTTTACTTGGTAAGCTTGCTGTTGGTTGTATTTTGGATTCCGTTAAGGTGGCGTGCGCTCTTTGGCTTAGCACCTTATGAGCAGCCTCTGACAGCTCAATTTTCAAAAGTTCAATATGAACTTGAGTTGGTTTATTGGATAGGGATTTACTCTTGGGAATAGTTGTCGTTTTATCAATGGTTCCTATCATTTTGATGTCTTGAGCATGGGCGCAGGCACTAAATAATAAACCGGATATAAATAAAATTGCAGCTTTCATTGTTATTCTCTTTTGAAGCAAAAAGGAGGTGTAATAATACGCGATGAGCTAAAAATAATCAACTGAATTCAAAATAAACCATTTTTTTGGACAATTATTCAATAAGTTAGCCTAGGACAAGCATTAGGTGCTTGCACTAGGCCTTCAATACTATTTGACTGCAAAATTAAAATAGGTCTTGGGAAAAGGTTCTTTGGCCAAAGTAAAATGCCACCATTCTTGAGCATAGGGAACAAAACCGTTAGACGTCATCAAATGTTGCAGCAAAGCACGGTTAGCCTTTTGCTCCTTGCTGAGATCTTTATAATCGAGATTTGCGCTGACATCCAAGCAGTCATAACGCGTACCCATATCTATGGAATTATCATCTTGATAATCAGGGGTCGTCGAATAGCAACGGAGTAAATGGTCCCTGTGGGCCTTAGTAGGTGCCTTAAGCTTAACCAAGCTTAAATCTAAGGTACTTCCACGTGTATGACCTGATTGCAGTGCTATGTAGTCATGGTCGAATAAAGTGGCTTTATCTTCCCGGGGATAAAACTCTGCTTTTTTGCGCTCGTCTTTAGCCTTTTTACTCCAGGTAGCAAAATAATCTACCGCTTTCTGGGGGCGATAACAGTCGTAGACTTTTAAGCTGTAACCTTTCGGTTTAATCTTAGCCTGAATTTTTTTCAGCTGTTGCGCAGTTTTCTTAGTGACAATACACACACCGCGTTTATAACCAGGAATAGGGTTGCCAATAAAATTATTGGAAGTGGCATAGCGCATGTCTTGGATGATATCAGGTGCTACATCGCTTAAATAAACGAAGCCTTTTTCCAGGGCATAGGTAGAGGTACTTATTAAAAAGGGTAATAAAAATGCGACCAATTTTTTCATGATAAGGCCCCTGTTGGTTTAGAATGGCCACTTTCTACCATCATTTGATATAAAGAGCTATCCATGTAGCAAAATTTAATTGCTACACTTTTTTGAAAACAATGCGACAACTTTTACTCCATCCGTAAATCGATGGGTTTGTGAACGCAAATACTTTTTCTTAGAAATTGAAGCTGTAAACGGCCACATTAAATTGCCGACATCGGCCACATTATTTCGCCTATGTCTCCCCAATAAGCAATCATTTTCTCGTGGCTATAAAAATTTCTGTATTAATTATGTTATGCAGTTTACCTACCATCAAACATCAAGATAAATGTAGGTTGGATTTATTCACAGAGGTATCAATTAGATATATGTGCATATATTGCATTCACTAATCAAATATCGTACAATATGAGGAATATAAAAACATATATATTTTCAACAAATATAATTATTACTAAGGATACTTTCGTGAAAACCAAAATTGAGATAAATAAAAATATAAGTCAATTAAAGGACAACAATCTTAATCTGGCTCGATTACATCTAAATGAAGAACTCTATCGCTTGATACCACCCTATACAAAGTTGAGTGAAATAGAATTAAATTCTGCCAGAAATTTATTGATTCAAGGTGCGGAGCCAAATTTTACAAATAAACTCAACGGAGAGACCTTGATCGAAAGGGCATTTTTTAATCATGATTTGAAATTTTTGAAATTATTAACAGAGTTTGGGGGCGATTCTGATTGTTCTTCTATTCTAAATAATATCTTTGAATATTTACAAGAAAATATGCCAGAAAAATTAATAAAACCCAAATTGTTTAATTTAAAGTCTGGAAAATTACCCATTCAATCAGCAATAGATGATTTACAATGTCAATATTTCAATCCGGAATATCATGAGATATGTAATGTTTTGTTTAGTGCTTCCGAAATAGCACAAACAGAATATAAGCGTGTGGCAGATTTGTCTAAGGAACTCTATCAATATTTAGATTTGACCATTCGAAATGAATGGAGTAATGCTCAAAACGAAGGTAAACGATTGATGGTGCTCATTGGAGAAGTCCATGAAAGAAATATTAACCCAATATTGATTCAATCAATGATAGTGAGCATATTTTCAAAATTGACTGACCACATAACCACTCTAACCGAACAGGACGATATAATATATGAGTGTTTGGATAAAACGGGTAGACGATTAACACGGGAGAATATGTGGGGATCAAGTCTCTCTTTGCACCATCTTGTTAAAAATGTTTTTAAAGGGACTATTATTCCAATTGATCAAGGCCATTTTGGGCCAGAAAGAAAGCCTCTATTTTTTAGAAAGGATTTTGATTTAAAGAGTGAAAGTGGCGTTAAGTATCGAAATGACATCATGTCAATGGAAGCAATCGCACGATCAAAAGGCAATGTAATTGCCGTAGTTGGCGCAGATCACTTATATGGCCTTATTAAAGAGACTCAACTTTCAACTACATTTAATGTTGTGAAAATTAATGCAACAGGTATTTCAAAAGAAGATGAGTCTACAAAATTGAGGCAAGTTCCATATTTCAATCAATGTTTGAAATTTACATTATCTGACGAAGTCATCCAGGCATGTATTATATCAGGTAATAATAAAAGTTTATTGACCCCTGATCAAGCAGTCCAAATCGGATTAAATTCTTTACCAACACCTTCTAATGTTTCGACGTTACATTTGAAATAAGTGAAGTGGGTAGGTGATCGAGTAAGCAAAAGGAGCTTTCCCCCTAGCTTACTCGCTCATTTAGATGAAGATAACACAGATACAAGTTCAGAAGCACTAACCAGATTAGCTATGGACCGCATAAATTTATGAGATAAATTGAGCATCAAGTATAATATCGGCAAGGTTACCCCCTTTCAAATTTTCTGAGAATGATTTCACTCTATTGAAGTCAATACTTTCAATATTGTTCCCCTTTATAAATGTTTTTTTAATGTCTCAATCTGTTTGGGGTTTTCATCTAAAAGGATAAATAAGCCACTTAATGCTTTGGGTGGAGGGGTTTCGCCTCGTTCATAGCGGCTAAAACCATTTACGCCACCGCCAAAATATTCAGCAGCTTCTTTCTGATTAATGTGTAATTTTTTTCTTATTCGGCGAATTTCATCCGGAGTAAGTAGATGATCAACCTTAGCTTTATGGGTTTGCATTTCCTTCATGGTTGCATGAATGTCCTTATCTTTTAATACACCCTCACCACAAGTATCACACCATTCACCTGGTTGTTTAATGGGATATAGGGGTCTGACTAAAAATTTCCATTAATAAACAATAGGATATCCAACAAAACACTACTATTTTTGTTCTTAAAAGCTATTTTTAAGTCCTAAAATAGCTTTTAAGTCAGTAGGTTGTATTAAACGAATAGCAGCCCAACATACGTTTGCTTAAATCAGAGGTTATTTTAAGCCTTAAAAATAGCTTCTAAGAGTTAAAATTAGCGCTTTTTATCAGGTATCTTATTGTTTATAAAGAAAATATTTCGGTCAGACCCCTATGTGCTTATAAAAATGGATTTTCAAAGCAAATTCCACATAACTTATGTTCTAATTTTAGACAAACAATATCGATGGCGCCACTAGATTGGAACTAGATGATTAATTTACTCTTTAACTGTTTGAAATAAATGAATATTAAATTGTAGGGAATATGATTAACCATCAATTGGTTGATATCTACGCTTTATCTTAAAAGTTAATTTACTCGCCAAATGACATTAAAAATTAACCATGGAATGTTAACTAGATTTCCTTACTGCTACCAAATTGATTTTATGTTGGTTTTTAGAATGGGGCAGGGGAGTAAGAAAAATCCCCGTTAAATTGGTTCATCTAATATGTTCTAAAACTCATATGAAAGAATCCCCTTAAATGATTTATTAATCTTGATACCTAATAATTCATCACTTATTATTGCGAAAATTAATATCATTATCGGAAATTGATATGGTCATAAAAAAAATCATTCTATTATCATTAATGTTGTTAATGCCCAATCTGGCTTTTACTGAGCCATCTACTATACAAAGATATTCTTGGGTAGGGCAGAATAAAGATGGAACGGTGGTTGCAGTCATGTTGCGTCATTTTGGTCCTTCATCCCAAGCACCATTTGCAAATTTAATAATTAAAAAAGCGGGTGTAAGCAAGCCTCTTTTCACTGATACTGCATCTAAATTAATGGCAGGTCATGAAGCGGACCTTGAGGAGCTTGCTTTGTATTTAATTAATAAGAATACAGCCAAAATGCAAAAATATGGGATAGATTTATCAAATAAGGCTATTACAGAAGCTAATTTTGTCCAATCAACTAACCAACTCGGTGATTCCACTTCAGGTTGGATTGACCTTGGAAATGTTGGTATAGAAGAATTTTCAATTAAAACTATCAAATCAGTTGATTGCCCAAATAGTCCTAATGTTATGGAGTATTGGTTAAAAGGAATAAAAGTACTTGATTCAATACAAACATCAGATTCTTGTTTTAGCGATAGTTATTTTATGCGAAATGTCTTTCAAACAAAAAAAGCTCTTTGGTTTATTT
>Ga0209174_10000319_pt1 | contig 36952 bp, 32 predicted proteins | sample JI91814BDNA_FD_187505 | JGI IMG/M metagenome (GOLD analysis project Ga0209174, IMG submission 187505) | Wastewater effluent complex algal communities from Wisconsin, to seasonally profile nutrient transformation and Carbon sequestration -... | ecosystem: Engineered > WWTP > Effluent > Algae...
GAATTCATCTGAATACATAGATGGGATTCATTTTACAGAAGGAGTAGATATAAAAAATGATAAGGGAGAAATTATTGGTCACACAGAAGGAGGCAATGAATATTGGGGTAGAGCGATTGCACTCACGATGAGCTATTATAAGTGGCTAATATTGGATAGCCCTATCAGTATCCAACAGTTATATGTTGATATAGATGTAGGTGCAGCTTCCGCAACATTAAATACAAGCGCAAAAACCGCAGGTATCGATGCTACAATGGTCGAAATGACAGATATAGATTCACTCAATCACGGTTTCTCCAAATACTTCCAGCAAGACCCAATCACAATTACCTACATGGAGTTTGATTATGAATTCGATAACGACAAATCCTATTATATCCGCAATGGGGATAATCGTGCGTATATGGTGCGCGGAGATATTCGGACAATGTATGAAGGCAACGGAGGACCCGATGGGAAATTAGGATTTCCTCTCGAAGAAGAAGTAACGGGTTCTGTCTTTGAATCGTTTCGTACGCAGAACTTTGAGTGTGGGTCAATCATGAAAAATTATTTTGATCTTATTACTCCTCAGAAGATTACCATGAATGAAAGCTCTCCTGAATGTCTTGCGAAGAAGGCAAGGGATGCAAACTAATGAAGCAGATTATCCTAACTATCCTCCTATTTTTATTTCTATTAATTCCAATACTCTCACAAGAACTTTCGGAGAATAAAACTAAGTATCCACATATAAAAGAATTGCTAGTTGCAAAACTAAACGACCAAGCACAAAGAGAAATTGATAAGCTATCTGTAGATATTCCAAATGATCCTACATTGAATTACTATCAAACAGAAGTTTGGTTTAACAAAGGAGAAGAGGAATACAGGGTAAGTAATTTTAAAAAAGCTTTAGAGTATTATGAAAAGGCTTATCAGTTTTGGTCGGGTAATCCTTTGTTATCTGAACGGATAAGAGACGCAAAAGAAAAAATACAAAATCCACATTCTCAAAATATGCTTCCTACTCAGAATTCCAATTCAGCGTTATTTAATAATTCCGTTGCAAATGGTATATCAGGATTATTTGCAGGAAGAGAAGATTTGATGCGCATAGCAAGCCAAGGTCAATCAAATATAAATATAATTATTCTAGACAAGGAAATACAGGATGAAATGCGAAATCAACTAAATGGAATATTAATAGAGAATTACTCAAAAATACAAAAAGCGGATTCAATTTCAATTTCGAAGCCTTACTTAGTCTTATTCTCAGGACTCGGACTTTGTTTGGTTGTGGCTAATGTCATTAGTCTTGCAATTCTATTTAGAGGGAAAAATGAAATTAAATAAAGGAGAGATACAATGAAAAATACAAACACGTTACCAGAAACAAAACAGAAATGGAAAAAGAGAAAAAGAATTCATAGACCAAAGACATTAATTTTTTTCGGGATATTCTTTCTTATCCTACCATTTATAAATTATATAGGAATTGCGATTCGATTTAAACATAGATTAGTTGAAATTGCAAATATCCTGGGCGAGCTTCATTCGCTAGAAATGATTTTACTAGCAATTCCTGTTTTCGTTGGAATTGGAATTCTATTAGTTCAGACTTGGGGATACTATTTGTTTTTGTTCTATGCAATGCTTTTGATTATGCATAATACAATTACATTCTTCCAAGACCCTGCGGTTTACAATGTGAATTCGCTCCTCCAAACAATTATCATTTTTGGAGGTGTTTTTTACTTCCTTAAAAAGGAAACTTCTGCTCCCTACTTGTTTCGACCTATGGATAATTTGGTATTGTTGAACATTCTGGAAAATTATAATTCTTATTTTAGAATTCCAAATGGTTGGCGAAGAGCTAAAAGGAAAGACTTACAAGTCAACATCAACCTTTCTAATCATGGACTTATTACAAAAAATTTTAGCACCACTGGTTTTTATGCAGATTGGATAGATCCTCCTCTGAATCCAAGCGAAGAAGTTCTGATAGTTTTTGAAATCAACAATCAGAATTATAACTTAAAAGGTGGAGTTGTCAGAGTGGATGAGAATGGGATTGGAATTGCATTTAGGAATATGACAAAAGAAATCAAGAAGTCTCTTGAACTCAATTTGAGTTCATTATAGGAAAGGAAAATAAAAATGAAATTAAACATGAAACGAATAATATTAATTACCCTCATCTGCCTGGTCTTCTCTTGTATAGGCGTAAAATCAAAGAACGGTGTAAGCACAGCAGTGGTTCTAATGGCTTCTGATATTGGAAAACAGGATCAACAATCAGGAGTAGTACAAGTATCACCTGGAGCCGACAATTCTCCAGCGGGAAATGGGATCACGTCTTCACCAACTCCAACAAGCATAAATCCTTCGCCTATAAATACGAATAATCCGATTCCAACAAATTCTCCGTCATCGTCTAGTAATGGGAATAACTCTGGAAGCGGGATTATAGCTACAGTAGTTACAATTATAAATGGACTCTTTGGTGGTGGAAATCAAGTGGTGAGTATTCCTTCTGACAAAGCTATACTTAGAACAAAATTATTTGATGATCCTGTTTTAGATGCGGCTAATAAGAGTTATGTTAATTTTGTAGTAGGTTATGAGTTCATAGAGTCTTTATTCTATAATCCTACATTTACAGGTTTGGAAATTCCACCGGCTAATCAAGTGATACTGGAAATAGATCATGTTGATATATTGACTGCTGCTACTCCAATTACAATTTATCCAACTGTAAAAGAATCCAAAGTTATTATTTACAGAGACAAACATTACTTTCCATTTTTTACAGGACTAATTTTACCAGTTGGTGATTACGCAGGAGTAAACGTATATTTAAAGAATGCGGGGAAAGTAAGAATTCTAGATAGAGAATATGCTTTAGTCATTGAAACTCCAATTGTATCCTACACTGATTCTTTCTCGGTTCAACTCGGAAAAGTAACAACATTAGAATCTGTAACATTAAAAGATTATAACGACGGGCTTGCCGGAAATAAACGAACGCCAACAAGGGGGACTTTTGAGAAAGTTCTATCCTCTGAATTCATTTACCAAACGAATGCTGCGGCAATTCAGCATATGTATATTAACCTAGTGAATCGTGCGGCAAATATCCATGATTCGCTAACGAAATTAAATATAAATGTAGAATCTCTTTCCGCATCAAGCAGTGGAAATTCTAGTTTTGTTTTAAATCGAACACCAACTCAATTTGAAGTCCTTCAACTTCGAAATGGGTATGTAGGTCTTGCAGGAGCAAATCAAATAGATGCGGGTAATTATGAATATTTCGAATTAGCATTAGCTAGAACTCATAGTGCAGAAGCAACAGGAGGCTTGCCAGTTCAGCTTTATATGGATGAAGCAAGCCAGAATATATTTAGATTCTACGGTCCTTTTGTATTAAAGGGCGGAGAAACATTTGAAACATTTCTGCACTTAGACCCGAATCGCTCTGTGTATTTTACAAAAGATAGAGGCTTCGTGATTGACCCAGCAATCACTCTTCTCTCCACAGTTTCCATGAATCCAACCGATGAGGAGACAAAAATTATTAGCTCCTCTGGAAAGTTTATGAATATACTTGCCTCTGAATCAGATATTGTCATTCGAGGGAGTGTAACATCCGTTACCCCCTTAGTTGCTGCCAATGCAAGCGGTAGGAATTTAATTTATTCTGATGTAGTGCTTAATGTGACGAAATCTCTCAAGGGGAATGTGGATATTGCGCCGTTTATGTTTAGAACCGTCGGTGGGACAGTAAATGGCGTAAAATTAGAAGTATCCGCTGCACCTATTTTTAAAAATGGAGAAGAGATAATTCTCTATCTACAAAGGAATAAATCGGGAACTGGCTGGAAAGTTACTAGAGGTGAACTAGGAAAGGTCAGACTATGAAAGCAAAATTGAGTTTACTATTGATTATCCTGTTTACTTTAAATTGGATGTATCTATCAGAGAGTAAATCTAGATGGGGTGGAGAAAATCCGGTAATTGGATTTTTTGTAAATCCAATAATCATCGGATTCAAAAGTTCTAAGAATCAACCTTTAATTGTAAAGGAATTTTTAGACGCATCAGGAGAATGGTTTCAAAAAGGTGGGTATCGTTTTTCTTTTAAATTTCAAGGGATAACACTGGATAAGCCCGCTTCCTATGAAGACCTTAATTGTAATTCTAGAACGGATACGCAGCAAGGGGATGCAGTGTTCTTTGCAGAGCCTAATTCTGATACTGAGTGTAATGGATCGAGTTGTGTTTATTTATGGAGTTGCAATGATGTAATTGTCCACGCGGATGTTCAATTGAATAATTCGGATTTTAGTTGGAATCATTTTGGGAGTGATGGAGATGTTAAGAATTTAAAAACAGAGGCTTTAAAAGCATTTGGATATATGATTGGTCTAGGACATTGTAATACATGGGACACTACCAATGATTGCCAAGCCCGAACCGGTACTGATCCACAGCCAGGCAGTGTGATGTATAAATTTCCGCAAACTGGAAGAATAGATCAAATTAGTTCGGATGAAATACAAGGGATACAATCCATTTATGGAACTTTAAACTTGCCTTTTCCTAATAGTGGCAAATATGCATTAACCTACGGAGACATGAAAAGTATTCAGGATTATTATAATATTAAAATAATCGCCGGTATTACGGATGAAGATGCCAGAAAGCGAAGTGGGCAATTTTTAGATAGTCTTTCTGCTTATAACTTCAAACGCACGAAACGGACTTTACCTGATCAGTATGATGAGTTTTATAATATTGTTAAACTTCAGACTCCTACTTTTGATAAAGAAGATTTAGAACACCAAAGAGAACTTTTAACACAGGGCATTGTGGATGCAGTTAAACTAAAAGAAGATGCCTTGAAAGGGTATCATAAGATGGATGCAAGATTTATTCAATCTATGATAGATAGGCACTTAGAACTAAGAAATTTAACAATTGATGCATTGGAGGGCAAATAACATGAAGCCCCTCATTCTAGTTCTACTAGTGAGCATAATCGTATTTAGCCAGTGTGACAGTAATCTACCAATCATTGGAAAGAAAGAGAAAGAATCAATGTATGCCAAGGTAACGCAAATGTGTTATTTTGTAAGACTTCTTGGTGGACCGAGCGGATACAAGGTTGTGGATAACAATGATGGAACTGTTGCATTAGTGTCGTATAGTTCATTGGGTGCTGATTTTTGTCCTCCGCCTTTTGGAAAAACAGAATCAATTTTGCAAATACAATATTATATAAAAAAATGCATACAAGGTCAAGTCTACCGCCAAGCGCAAAATGACTGTAAGGGTACAGGAACTGCGGTTAATTACTATAGTGCGCAGAAGTTGCAAATGTGTCCCACAACTAGTTCCTGCATTGATTCAGCAAGTCCCGCGAAAAGTTCATGTATAAATGATACTATTACAGTGATAAAATGGAAGATGGATAATTTCCTAGCTGGAAATGAAGGGATAAATACCGTTAGTAGCTATTTTAAATCTAGAACAGACGAAATTCCATCCAGTTCTACGGATTACTATTGGGGCACTGGTGGTTACAGTGTAACAGACATAAGTGGTAATAGTAACAAAAACAACTATAACTATCTTTCTACTTTCTATGTTTTATGTTTTCAAAATCAATCTTGAGGTTAAATCTTATGAAAAAAATAATATTTCTTTTAATTAGTTTTTATGCATTATACCCATTAACTTCTTTTCCAGGTGACCATAATAGTCTTACTTGTGACAAAAATTTTTATGACCTAGAAGTCCAAATTCCAGTAAAAATTTTTAACGATGATAATGCTCTAACCGCAAATACTCCAACCGTTACAACAATTACTGAAGATTTAATAAAAACATACCTTAGGCAGAATTCTGAGGCTATTAAGGTTTTTGCGCCGTATCAAAAACAAAACCGTATCAATATTATTGCAGCAATCAATGCTGATTTGAATTCCCTTAGTTCAAAAATAAAACAAAGGATTAAAAATAACCACGATGCGACTTTCGAAGGTAAACCACTCCAAGTAACCAAATGGGGCGATAGCCTTTCTGATTTTGTGAGTTTCTACGGAATACTGACACCGGGTGCGTTAGGTGTCGGAGTGCCGATCCCGCCTATCGGAGGTATATATGGCGGTAGCCCCGTTTGGATTGATTCATGGAGTGATTACTTTTCCATTTGGGGACAACCACCGTTAGTTCCTGTATATACTAGAAACTATGGAATTGCAACTTATGAGACTACAAGTGTGATGCCACTAATGGGATTTAGCTCCTACTATGATGGAGTTAATGGATGGTGGGATATAGACCCCACCACTAATAAATGTCCAAAAGATGGAAATATGGGTAAACATTTTTTTTCCTCAGTAGGAATGCCCGATCATTTGCAAAGCGGTAAATCAGCATTACACTCTAGTTTGATGGTTGGGGGAAATGATATAATGTACCATATGATTCCAAGTAATGTTCTTCCCACTCTTAGTACTTACCTTGTAGACTATGTGATCGAGAATATTACCTTTATGACGGATTGGCATTTAGAAAATGGGAAGAAAGTATTATTAGAAGGAACAATCCCAGTCTATTCAGGACCGATAGATCAATATGATTCTTTGATTGTAAACAGAGGTGCGTTGTGTAGACCCTTAGCGGATTCTTTCATTAAACCGCAAGACATTCCTTGGTGGGCATGTGCGTTTGGACCTCATGTCTGTTATGCGATGGCAAAGGCTGCGAAAGAATACGATGAAAAAGTTGCAAAAGCATTTGCTGATTTCTCAAAAAAAGTAATGAGAAAAAACAAGAGCAATTCAACCAATTTTTCAGATTCTTTTTATTCGATGAATTTAAATAACTTTGCTGGTAATTTAGGAGATATGTTTACTGCCGGAGGAAACGTACTAGAGCAAGGTGCTCAAGATAACATTGTCCATATCATAGCAGTCGTGGGAGGTACAGCAGTAGCAATAGGTACAAATAGTCCTGCTGCCGGTGCTACAACAGGAGCAGCAATTGAAATAGAGCTATCAAAACAAAAAAAAACTAAGGCAGAATGGCAAAGTAGCTGGTTTTTACGGTTAGCGAGTATTAACCAAGCCTGTGTCAATGATAAGATTGCGTATGATATTGGACCTGCGTATAAGGCTTCTTATCCGGGATATGTAGAAGTATTTGGATTGTACAATTATTTTTCGAATGCATGGGATTTTAATTTTGGTAATAATTTTTGGGTTCCTAAAGCTGGTATATACGATAAATACAATGATTTTTTTTCAATTCTAGGTAAAGAAGGTTCTATTGTTGATCCAATTCATATCGGTCCCAAAGGCTATGAACTTTGGGGATCTTTAATTGGAACGAAACTAAAAGACATAGGTTGGAATAGAACAGACGACTATATTGATCCAATAGTAAATGTGGATAATGACGGTCCAGGCAAAATTATAAAAAAGAAATCCAAAGAAGCAGGAATTTTTGGACAAGAAAGTACAGCTACCATAAGAATTCTCAGTTATTGTGAAGATAAAGTAAATGGGTATGGCAAATACGGAGGTTACCAAAGACGCTATAAAGATGGCTCCGTAATTTATTTGCGACAGCTATTCGATGTTCCGGTATCTGATTCAACTACAAAGTTTGATATACCGCATGTCGTTCGCAGTTTACATCAAGTCAGGTATGATCAAGAAGGCGGAACGACTGGAAGCCTTGGATTTCCGACTAGCGACAAACACTGTACTGCCGCTCTTGCCTGCTCAGTAGAAGATGTCGATTTTGAATGCGGGGCTATCTCAGATAATCATTTAGATCCAATAGAACATTTTCATACGAATATGACCAGCGGTTGTATAACAGGTAAAGTTGTACCGTGTCCTCAAACAAATTAGGAGAAATAAATCATGTTAAATCAGAATAAAAGAAAAATATCCAATCTTATATTATTCATTTTAATTATAGTAATCACTGGAATCACATGCAAAAACGATTCCGCCGATAAGAAGAAAGAAAATTTAACATTACTTTCCTTATTAGCATATCAACAGGCAAATACAAATAAGCCAGTAGTAGATACAACGCCTACTTGTTCGCATACCTCAACGGGAGGAACACAGACAAATGTGTTTCTTTCGACGGCAACAACGGCAAGTCAAAGCATAAGGTATGTAGTAGAGGATTTAGGCTTTGGGGCATCCTTACAAAGTTACTCTATGATACGAGTAACAACAAAAGCAAATGGTAAGTTGACTTTTACAGGAAGCCCCGGAAGTGGCTTGTTCTCCATTCGAGTATATGCAAACGTTGACCCTTGTGTTGTAAACGCAAAGACAAATTTTCAATTGACTACTGTATTTACCGCCGACACCACGAATATAGGTATTACTCTGACTTTCAATCAGGCTAATACCTATTTAGTTCTATCGAGTATTGCGCTGAATACTGAGACTCCAACCATATCTGTGAAGTATTCGGATTAGGAAAGGGAAAAGATGAAAACAACGAAAGTAAAAATGTCTTTAGGAATAATGGTGATTATCCTGTGCACGGTGTAAGCGGAAAATCCGTTATGCCACAAAGGTTGCTACACTCTTATACAGAGTTCGGAATTGGAGAATTATGTTACGACCCTTAGGGAGTAACATTGAGTTGAGCGCGGTCGTTATAAAGTTATACATTTGAACAATTACCAATTTGTCCTATCGTTAGAATAAAATTCAAAAATGAAGTTGTCCGAAAAAAGAAGACGACTGAGAATGGAGGATAGTATGCAAAATAAAATCATAGTCTTTGACAGTAAAAGCATTCGCCGGATTTGGTATGACGAGGAATGGTATTTTTCTGTTGTGGATGTTGTGGGAGTATTGACGGAATCTAAAGACGATCTTACTGCTAGAAAGTATTGGAATAAGCTTTCCCAACGTCTTAGAAAAGAGGGAAGTGAAGTGGTGACAAATTGTCACCAGTTGAAATTAGAAGCTCCCGATGGAAAATTGCATGGAACCGATTGCGCTAATACACAGGGACTATTTCGTATTATCCAATCAATCCCATCTCCCAAAGCCGAACCATTCAAACAATGGTTAGCAAAAGTCGGCTATGAACGAGTGCAAGAAATCGAAAATCCCGAACTCGCACAAGAAAGAATGAAAGAATTATACGAACAGAAAGGTTATCCCAAAGACTGGATTGATAAACGACTTCGTGGAATTGCTATTCGCCAAAATCTTACAGATGAATGGAAAGAGCGTGGAGGCAGTTTGGCGGTAAATCGCAATTAACCAGTAAACAGTGCTTCCCAGAGAAACTAGGAAGCATTTAGTGAAAAAATTATTTGATGCAGCGAACGTAAGAATTAGCAAATTTGCTAAGACTGTATACTTCGCCGTTGAAGGCGTATAGAAGATATGGATCAGCTAGTAAGTTTGGAGTTTGTGTAGTTGACCAATATAAATAGCCTTCTTTTTTCCAAGAATCCGTTACTTTACCTGTTTGAGCAGCTTTTAATTCTTCAAGTGTTGGTAAACGCATCTTTTGACTAGCACATTTAGCTTTTGCGTCTTCCCAGTTCATATATCCTAGATTGGCGCTCCAATTGTCAGAACCGACCGAAGGACCTTCTTTTTTCTTAACGGAAGCTACTTCGTCTTTTTTGTAGACAGTTGATTTTCCGTCGGAACTGGTGACTATATAGTTTTCCTCTACTTTAACATCATTTATTTCTGTTCCATTCTTTAGAATGACAGTGTTGTCAAAGTCTTTCGATTGAGCAGCTGATTCGAGTGAAGCAAGAACGAAAACAGCCACGACCATTGCCTTAAATATTATTAATTTAGTATTCATATCTTTAAATTGCTTAAAGGCAAAGTTTTGTAAATGTTTTTTCTATTTTCTGGTAAATACCTTGAAGAAAATTAGAATTTCTCAACAAGGAAAATCTAGTCTCGTCTAGGGCTAAAAGACGTATGGTATAAATCGCTTCTTATTCAAAAAATGCTGCGCATAATATGGATTTTGCATAAGGGCAGTTTCCTCTTGTTTGATTCTAAAATAGAGAATGCAAAAATTGCAAAAACTAAAGAATAAGAAGGAAAAGAATGCACTATGCAAAAGAGAAATTGCCGCAATTTCTAAGATTACAATCAAATAGTTTGGGTGGCGTATATATTGGTAGAGTCCCGTTTTTGCAATGCTATCTTTTGAATTGGGATCAAAGACTACTTTTACGTTCCAATTTTCTTTGAGAGTTGTCAGAACACTTACTCTCATTGCAATACACACTACATAGACTATAAGGCAAACTAATCCTAAAGGCAAATCAAAGCTTCTTTTAAGGATGAAAATTTCAAGCGGAACAATTACTAAAAAAGAACTATGGAGCAATACAAATAAAAAGAAAAAAGGTTCTTTCGCTATTTGTAAATTCGGTTGTGATTTTCGTTTGGCTAAATTTTTATTCGCGAGTTTCAATTCAAAGAGGCGAAACACAATCGTTATTATCCACACCGAAAAAAAAAGAATTTGGCTTAGTTTTAAATCTTCCATTAATTTACACGAATTGTGCAATCGCCTTTAGTTGCTGTCAATAAGTATTGTATGGTATAGAATTTTGAGTTCACTGAAATGACTGGATTTAAAACTAAGTTGCTTCCATTTACTGTGTATTCAGTCGGAACACAGGATTGCGAAAACAATAATACACGAGTAATGGTTACACATCGGATGCTGATTTTATTGCCAGCTATATCATTTGTATAAGGATTCGTATAGAGTAAATCAGAACGGAATGCTTTGGTAGTAATTCCTTCATATGGTATTGTTTGACTTGTTCCTGATGCAATTGCCGTTTCTGCACCATATAAATTATTGAATGCGCCATAACAATCAACAAAGAAGTCCTGCCCTTCACAATTAGTTCCGGATTTTTTATCGGCACCATTGCATACACCGCCATTATTGGAAACAGATAAGACTCCACTGATGGCTCCGTCTGGCACTTTCATTCTTAGTTCTTGGTCTGTCGCATAATCTACAGTTGCTTGTGTGCCATTGAATAAAACGGTATTGCCTGTGGTGGATGGAATGAAATTTTTCCCTTTGATTGTTACGACAGTAGGAAGATAATTATTTCCGATAAAGCCTGGCGCACTAGGCGTTGTGAAGGCTGGATTTCCTCGTTTGGGATCTATGCTATATATGGTTGGGCTATAGGGAGTTCTTCCACCGACTAGGAATGCTGCATAAGGATTGGTTTTTGTTGTATCATTTTTGCAGTTTAAAAACAAGCTGAGTAAGAGTAAAAATAAAATTCGAGCTAACATTCCCTTGATTCTAATTGGAAATCCTAAATTGCAAGACATTTTCCGAAAGTCTATTAAACTTTTTCTGACTTGACTTAATCTCAAGTCACCTATGCATTAAGGATAGAGGGTATATATGAAACAACTACTAGTTTTATTTTTTCTAATTACATATTTTAGTCTTTCAGCGCAGACTACGGCACCAGTTACTCCTGCAAAAACAGAGGCAAAGACGCCAGCCAAATCTCCTGAATCAAAAACTACAGAGGCAAAATCTACAGAAGCAAAACCCGCGGAAGTGAAGTCCACAGAAGCTAAGGCTCCTGCAAAGAAAGAGCTTCCCCCCTTACAAAAAGAGGGAGGATTCTTCGTGTTAAATCATTTAAAGTGGCAAGCGGATAACATTACGAAAAAAGCTTACATCGTTGCCAAAGCAGATTGCGAAAAAGATGGACTCCGTCTTCCTACTCGTGATGAATTGATTGATGCATATCATTCTAAATATCCAGAATTTAGAACTCCCGGTGGTTATTATTTATCTGGCAATAGAGTTGCGAGCGATAGGTCAAATATATGGTTCGTAAGTTTTGACAACGGACACCACAATCATGGTTCTCTCACTAGAGAGTTTAATGTGCGTTGTGTAAAGACAGAGGCAAAACAAGCACCAGCCAAAATGGATACACCACCGTCGACAGTAGAACCAAAAAAATAATCTTTAAGAATTAAAAAGGACTCCTATGAAAAAATTTCTATCTATATTGCTATTCGTTCTAGTGGGTAAATTCTCATTATTCGCTCAAGAGAAAATTACAATTTCTAGTTTTTCCCCCGAAGGAACTGTTAAAGTTATCAAGCAGGTAAAGGTAAACTTTTCTGCGCAGATGGTTCCTTTTGGAAATCCAAGAGTGAAGACAGATCAATTTGAAATCAATTGCCCTGTAGAAGGAAAAGCAAGATGGATAGATGAAAAGACTTATGTTTATGAGTTTCCAAATAATTTGGAAGCGGGCATTGTATGTAAGTTCCAATTAAAAGCAGATATAAAGACGTTAGCCGGAAAAGAGATCACTGGAAAAAAAGCATTTAGCTTTTCTACAGGTGGACCTTCCATATTATTTACAAATCCATATGAAGGTGGATCTATAGACGAAGATCAGATTTTTATTTTAAAACTAGATACAGAAATCAAAGAAAGTAGTCTTGAAAATAAATTGGCATTTGAAATAGAAGGGATTAAAGAGCGAGTAGCCGCTATTGTTGTTAAGCCCTCTGATGCACAAGAAATTTTAAAAGCAGAGTTTGGTGAAAAATATAAGACCGAGAAGTTGCTCCTTGTTAAGTCCAAGCTTCGTCTTCCAAATAAAGCAAAGGTGAGTTTAATTTGGGCAAAAGGAATTGAGTCGAAGTCAGGCGTCAAGACAGACGAAGATAGAATTCTTTCTTATTCTACGCGCACTGCATTTACTGCTGATTTTTCTTGCGATAGAGAAAACAAAAATGCCGGTTGTATTCCTATTTCTAATTTCTATATAAACTTCACTAGTCCTATCCAAAAATCTGATTCTAAGAAAATATCTTTAGAGTCAGGCAGTAAAAAATGGAAAGCTAAAATTAGCGGTAGCACAGAAGAAGATTCAGAAGAAGGAACTACCTACGGAATTTATTTTGAAGGACCTTTTCCAGAAGAGACAAAGTTTAAAATTAATATACCTGATTCCTTAAAAGATGATGCAGGTAGAAAATTAGCGAATGCAAATAAATATCCACTCGAAATTAAATCAGATAAATATCCTCCACTAGCCAAGTTCTCAGGAAGCTTTGGGATTATTGAATTAGAGGCAGAACCACTGTTACCCGTTACGCTTCGAAATTTAGATAAAGAAGTAAAAGCAAAAGTAATCAAAATGACTGGCGAAGGCGGAGGATTCTTTAGCAATCTATTCGGGAAGAAAATCAAGATTACCCCCGAGAATATTCTAACATGGCTAAGAAAAGTTCATAAAGCAGAGAGAGAAAAATCCATATTTGCCGGTGAAGCCAACTCAAATAACTTTACCATTCCCAAACCAAATGGAGAAAAAGCATTTGAAGTAGTTGGTATCCCGTTAAAAGAGCCAGGTTTTTTTGTGGTAGAAATTGAAAGTGAAAAACTAGGTAATTCTCTTTTAGAAAAAAAAGGAAAGATGTATGTTCCAACTTCTGCTCTTGTAACAAATATGGCTGTGCATTTTAAATGGGGTGCAGAGAGTTCCGTTGTCTGGGTAACTTCTTTAGATAAAGGAGAGCCAGTTGGCGCTGCGAAAGTTTCCATTCGAGATTGTAAGAATGCAGTCTTAGCAGAAGGACAAACAGATGCTAGCGGTATATGGAAATTAGGCGGAATAGCCCAGAGTAAAGTTCCAAATTGTTCTTATAATTCCTACGACAATGGACTTCTTGTGATTGCTGAAAAAGAAAAAGATCTATCTTTTGTTCATTCAAGTTGGGACAATGGTATTGAAAATTGGAGATTTAATCTCTCAGGATCTTCTTACGAAGGAAACACGATAGCGCATACTGTGTTAGACCGCACACTCCTTCGTGCAGGTGAAACAGTTCACATGAAGCATATTCTGCGTAGCCACAGCATGAAGGGATTGTCTTATCCTGCTGCACCTATCCTTCCAAGTAAAATGAAAGTTACTCATGTAGGTTCCAATCAAGAATACAGTATTAACCTTAAATGGACTGGCGGATTTTCTGAGTCAGAATGGAAGATTCCGAAACAGGCTAAACTCGGCACCTATACCATTACCCTCTTCAAAGGGGATAAGGCATATTACACCGGAGAATTTAAAGTAGAAGAATTCCGCGTTCCTCTAATGAAAGCAATCGTAAAAGGACCTTCTGAAGTTTTGGTCAGACCAAAATCTTTTTCTGTAGATTTAATTGTAAATTATCTATCCGGCGGTCCTGCTGGAGGAATGGCTGTAAAAGTAAAATCCTGGTTTAGGGATACAAGCATTCGTGAGTTCGAAGGATTTGAAGATTATGTATTTGCCAATGGGAGACTCAAAGAGGGAACCCGCAAATTAGCTTCTACTCGCAATTATTCAGACGATGAATACGAAGACCAAGAAGGAAATGCGAATGCAGGAAATCCAAGCATTAAGTCGCAAGATTTATCTCTTGATAAATTAGGCTCAGCCAAAGCGGATATTAAAGATATACCACAAAAAGATAGCCCGCAGGAAGTGGTTACCGAATTAGAATACAGAGATCCAGTTGGAGAAATTCAAACTGTATCAACTACAATTCCAATCTACCCGGGAAGATATTTAGTTGGTTTAAAATCAGAAGGTTGGGCTGCAACAAAAGACGGAGTAAAGATATTTGCTGCTGTTGTGGACAATACTGGTAAACCAAAAGCTGGGGTAGATGTTTCGATTGATTTACTAGGACGAAAAACTATTACTCATAGAAAAAGACTCGTAGGTGGATTTTATTCCTACGATTCAGTAGAAGAAGTAACCAAGCATACTACTTTCTGTAAAGGTAAGACTGACGCAAAAGGTCTATTAGTCTGTAAAAAAGAATCTCCCATTACAGGAGAAGTAATCTTTCAAGCATCGATTGAGGATAGTGCGGGTAATGATGTGTTTGCTTATAGAGAAGTGTATGTAACAGGAAAAGATTCTTGGTTTAATGTTTCCGATCATGATAGAATGGATATTATTCCTGAAAAGAAAGTCTATGAATCTGGTGAGACTGCAAAGTTTCAAATCCGTATGCCATTTAAAAATGCGACAACCCTCGTGAGTGTAGATAGAGAAGGTGTGATTGATTATTATATCAAACAAATCAGCTCTTCTAATCCTACTATCGAAGTTCCGGTTAAGGCAAATTATGCGCCAAATGTATTTGTCTCAGTCCTCGCTGTGCGCGGAAGAGTGGGGGATGTAAAACCTACTGCGATGGTGGATTTGGGTAGGCCGTCTTACCGTTTTGGAATTGCAGCAATCAAAGTAGGTTGGAAGTCTCATGAACTAAAAGTAAGTGTGAAGACCGACCGACCGATGTTTAAAATCAGAGAAAAGGCAACCGTTACAATCAATGTTAAGCCTGCCGATGGAAGTCCTCTTCCGGTTAATAGCGATGTGGCGCTAGTAGCTGTGGATGAAGGACTCTTAGAACTGATGCCAAATAATACATGGGAGCTTTTACGTGCTATGATGAATGAGCGCGGGCTTGATGTAAATACCTCTACTGCGCAAATGCAAGTAGTGGGAAGAAGACACTACGGCTTAAAGGCATTACCCCCTGGTGGTGGCGGTGGAAAAGATTCCAGTAGAGAATTGTTTGATACACTTCTTCTTTGGAAAGGGAGTGTAAAATTAAATGCATCCGGACAAGCAGAAGTGCAAGTTCCTTTAAATGATTCCCTTACAAGGTTTAAGATAATCGCGATTGCAACTGGTGGAGAGAAATACTTTGGAACAGGAAGCACATCTATTCGAACCACACAGGACTTGATGCTACTCCCCGGCTTACCACAATTAGCCCGTGAAGGAGATTTGTTTAATCCATCCTTTACAGTGCGCAATGCGACAGACAAAACAATGAAGGTCGAAGTTGCCGGAATCGTTTCCGGTCTCCCTGAAAAAATAGAAGCTCAATCCATTTCTCTAGAAGCAGGAGAAGCAAAAGAAGTTTCCTGGTCGATTAAAATTCCATTTGGTGTAGAGAGGCTTGTCTATGAGTTTTCTGCTAAATCAGAAAGCGGCACAATGGACAAAGTGAAATTCACCCAGAAGATTGTGCAAGCAATTCCAGTTCGAGTGCAACAGGGAACTCTACTACAACTAGAAAATGAATATGCAATGACAGTAGAAAAACCATCCGAGGCACTTCCCGGTAGAGGTGGGGTTAATGTAGTGTATTCGAAGAGTCTACTGGAAAGTCTCACTGGAATCCAAGACTATATGAAAAAATATCCTTACACCTGTCTTGAACAACAAACTTCTAAATTAATTGTATCTAGAGACAAGCAGGGTTGGCAAAATTTAATGAATGCATTGCCATCTTACCTTGACAGTGATGGACTAGCGAAATTCTTCCCAAGTAGTTTATACGGCAATCCAACATTAACCGCTTACTTACTTGCTATATCCAATGAAGCAGGACTGGAAATTCCTGCTGAAAGTAAAGACTTTATGCTTTCTGGACTCAACAGTTTTGTAGAAGGAACACTCTATCGAGAAAGTTCTCTGCCTACTGCTGATTTAACCATTCGAAAGTTAAATGCAATCGAAGCACTTGCCCGCTACGGAAAAGCAAAGCCAGAGCATCTAACGACTCTTTCCATTCAGCCAAACTTACTTCCTACATCAGCAGTCTTAGATTGGTGGAGTATACTTTATAAGTTACAAAGCATTCCAAAACGAAATGAGCATATTACACAGGTAGAGCAGATACTCAGGAGTAGACTCAACTTACAGGGAACTACCATGAAATTCACAACAGAGGATAATGATTCACTCTGGTGGCTTATGGTATCTTCCGATCAAAATGCAGTAAGACTTTTACTGAACTTAGTCAATTTAAAAAAATGGAAAGAAGATGTTCCTCGAATTGTAAGAGGAGCAATCTCTAGACAGAGAAAAGGAACCTGGGATATAACAACGGCAAACGCCTGGGGATTTATTGCATTTGATAAATTCTCTAAGGAATACGAGAAGGAAGCAGTAGCAGGAGAAAGCTTTGGAGTTCTAAACGAAGAAACAAAGTCTACTGACTGGAAGACAAATCCAAAAGGGGCTACTCTTGGTTTTGCGTGGAGTGAATCTGCAAAAGAATTAAAGCTCAGCCACAAAGGAACTGGTAAGCCCTGGGCAACTATCCAAAGCACTGCTGCCGTTGCTCTTAAGTCTCCTGTTTCCAATGGTTATACAATCGAAAAAACAATAACTCCTTTAGAAAAGAGAGGCATATTAGGAATAGGCGGTGGTCTCAAACGCGGTGACTTAGTGCGCGTAACGTTAAAAATAAAAGCAGATGCAGACATGACCTGGGTAGTTGTCAATGATCCAATACCTACAGGTGCTTCTATCTTAGGTGGGGGAGGCTTACGAGATTCTGCCAGTGCTACTATGGGCGAAAAGAAATCGGGTTGGTCTTATCCTACTTTCGAAGAGAGATCCTTTGAATCCTACCGAGCGTATTATGAGTATTTGCCGGAAGGAGAGATGACAATCGAATACACCATTCGCTTAAACCAAGACGGCAAATTCAGCTTACCCGCAACACGCGTAGAAGCTATGTATTCTCCTGATATGTATGGGGAGTATCCGAATGCGATAGTGGAGATTGAGAAGTAAGGAATTGCCACCGAGGCACGGAGGGGAGATAGGGATTGGGATTTTACTCCTGTCACCCCTGAGTTTTTTTAATAAATAAAGAACAATCCATTTTTGCTTTAATCTCTTAATTTGTTGGATAGAATTATGCGCGGTCGTTGATTCAAGAATAAAAGTAGGAGATTTCTAGAATGATACAAGAAAATTCTTTTAGAATGAATTGGAATAATAATTTTCCGAGTGCTTTGACGTATGGCCTTCAATTAAGAGACCAATATAAAGAACACTGGCTGAGAATTCACACTTTACCAAATTCAAAACGTTATCCAGATAAATCAAATCACTATAAAGAAATATTAAAAAGGCATGATGAATTAATGAATGACTTATTCAAACCTAATTCAACTTTAGCCGTTGTAACTTTTGGCTACTCGGAAACTTGTATTCCAGTAAAGCCAAAGGAAATGGATTTTATCTCCAAAGATCTTTCTTATCTATATTCTACTCCTTATGAAATAGATGAAGAAAACCCGACATTCAATATTTATTGGCATGGTTGGTTTTACTTTGAACAGGTAACGGAAAAAAAGTTTGATGTAATACTGCATAAGGTGATAGACAATGCGATTCAAAATGTATATTTTGTAGACCCACTATGTAAAAATATATATCACCCTTATGATGGTGGTGCAGATATAATTTTTTCTGAAAATCAAAATGTTAAAATATGGAAAGAAAAATACAATGATTGGCTTCCTAATAATTCTATAGGTTTGTAAATCATCGAAAAGTGAAAAACTTTTGAATCCAGAAATCGAACAACTCAAAAAAGACATCCTCTCTGACAATTGGGATTTAATCTTATTAGCCTCAAACAGACTTTCCAAAATTGGAGGAGAAAAAGTTGTTACTTTTTTGATTTCACTGTTATCCTCCGAAAATCCATTGACTCGTAATGGAGTAGCCCTTGCATTAAAAAATATTCAAGACAATCGCGCATTAGAGCCGTTACTTGCCGCCATTTTTAAAAAAGAAAATCATGCGTATAATGGGACAATGGTTTATGCACTTGAATCTTTAGATTGTAGTAAGAAATTAAAAGAGATTTTCCAAATCCTATTTTATGAAACCTTTGAATCCAAAATGAGCGCATACTCTATTTTATCCAATCAAGAATTTAAATTCACTGAACAAGACCTTTTTGAAATTCAGCAAATGTGGGATGATTGCAAATTATATCCAGAAAAATGTCCTTGCTATAACGAGGAAGAAACGAGGGCTATGATGGAAGAATCATTGAATGATTATTTGGAATATTTAACACAGTGAAAAATCAGTTGCCTTCTAAAAAACTTTACCCCGTTTCGTTCAAAAACTCCTCTTTATAAATAAGCAGCAATCCGAGTTCATACTTTCAGCAACCTTTCAATCTCTTCCCATGACTCGACTTGTAGGATTTTGTTATTTGGATGGGCTGTGTTTAAATCCTGTTCTGGTTTTGTGGGGCAAAATAGAATTAGCCTTTCTGGTTGTTCTGAGGTGAGCATGTATTTTAGAACTGTATAACGGTCGTCTATAAAGACATTCAAGTCTAGATGATTTGCGATGCTTGCTTTTTCGTGACGAGCAAAACAAAAGTGAATATTCTCTCTATCAAAGCCAGTGACTGAAAAGAAGGACTGGCTTTCTAACCACTCCATAGATTTCTTTTGGACTACAATTCCGCATTTAGAAATGATAAATACATTTTCCTTTCCGTATGATGTAACGAATTGTTTGATTGTCTCAAAGCAATTAGGGAAAGACTTTGCTCTTAAAAAATTATCTGTGAAAAATAAATCAGGCTCATCTGTATCTTGTGCAATGATGACTCCTCCAATATCAATCCCTATTCGCATAATGCTGATTATTCCTTAGCGGGCGTTGGCTCTTTACTTGCATTTTCCCATGCAGATAGAAATTGTTCAGGTATTGCTTTTTGATAAAACTTTTCTACAATCACTTCATTATTGGTTAGCTTGAGAGAAACAAACATATCTGTTCTAAATTTTTTAATATCCGTAATCTTTCCTCCGAATAGAATTATCTTTTCGTCGGGTTGACACTCCGGTAGTTTTAAATACATATAAACGGTATTATGCGCTAGATCATATCGGTTTTCTCTTTCAACCTCTACATTGGAAACGGTTCCGTATTCACAATAGGCTTTTGTGTTTTTATTATTAAAAGTTGTCGCGAGGACTCTATCATCAAGTAGAAAATAAATCGTAGAGTCTTGAATCAAGCATCCACATTTCTGAGGTACAGAAGTTGTATAGACTGATCTTACGAGAGGATAATTTTGTTCTACCACTGTCTCAGAAAAGATTTCTCTGTTTCCAAAGCTTTTTCCTGTGATATTGTTTTTAAAAATAACCTGACTTTCTTTGCCTGTGCAATCATCTTCAGCAATTTGTCTTTGGATTTGGTAAATTGTATAGGGATGATTTTCGTAATTTATAATCTTAGCTGTCTTTTCAACAGTGCTTAAATCAAAATCAATTTCTTCTAATTTAGATTCTTCCAGGTTGCTGTAGAAACGATAGAACCATCCTTCATTGCCAAATTCTCCATTTCGTTCTTCTAAAGTTTGGAAGTTTTTAGAAATATCCACAGAGCCAGAAAATATCCAACCCTTTTTTCCGTTATAAGTTGTCTCTATCCAATAACCAGGTTGTTTTTCTAGAATGACATTGCCTTTCGATTGGTTGTAAAACTCCCCGATGTAGCCAAATGGAATCGTTGAGATGACTGTTGACTTTGCATCTGGCTTCTCTCGAAGAAGAATTCCGGCAGTCGTTACAACACTAAAATAATGTTTTTCTACTTTTGCACTTAGAAACGAATCGATGACCCAACCAGTCTTACCATTGAAGGAAATCTTTCTCCATTTGATTGTTGTATCCGGTTGTATTGTATAGGCAGGGTTTTCAGGAACAATTTCTACCTTAGTAGCATGAGGTATAGATTCAAGGATTGAGCTAGTTGTTTCAGGGGTCTCGTATATACTTGTTCCACTTAAAGAATCGGTATACAGATATTGTTTCTCGCTCACGACTTTATCTGGCTCCTTTTTACAATAGGAGACGGATAAAAATAGGTATAGAATTAAGAGAATGTTTTTCATACAAGAATTGGTATTCTGTATGAAGAACATTTATGATTCATCTTTAGCAAGCTTTTTTTATTTTGGTTTGATACCAATTACATCAGGACTTCCAAAATCAAATATACCAGCAACACAACCAGTCATGAGAGTAGCGAGCGTTGCAGCCCACATAGCCTTCCAGGCAATGGAACTAATTTCGCTGCTTCTGGAAGGAACAAGATTAGAAAGTCCACCAACGAAGATTCCTATCGAAGGTATATGAGCAAAACCGCATAGAACATAGCTGACTATAAGCATTGCTCTGTCAGAAATTTCTCCTGCACGAGAAAGCTCTCCGAGCTTGACATAGGGAGGAATGGATGTTTGTAAAAGTCTCTGACCAATTAGAACAGAGGACTGCCAGATTTCATTCATATCTAACGAAACACCGGTAAAAAAAGTAAGAGGGAGAAATAAAAGTCCAAAGATATTATCGAGAGAAACTACTTTAAAGATTCTTCCAATGAATTGTAGAATGAAATTTTCATGATTTTGCAAAGAGGCAAGTCCTGCAAAAAGCATATTGACTAAGGCAACGCAACCTAGAATAGCAATGATAACGGCAGCTATACCGACAGCCATCTTTACACCGTCTAAAGCTCCTAAAATCAGCGCGTCCATGTAGCTGGGCTTCTTTTCATTTGGATCGTCTACATCTGCTGGAACACCGCCCATTGTTTCGGGCATTCCTGTTTCAGGGATCATGATTTTTGAAATCACGAAGCAAGCAGGAATTGTCAAAAAGGACGCTGCCATTAAGTGACCGGTAATCGTCGGAAAGGTCGGTCGTAAGAATCCTGCATACATACCAAGCACCGTAGAGGAAATGGAGCCAAAGCAACTAGCTAGAATCGCGCAGAGCTCACTTCTAGTCATATTCAGTAGAAATGGCTTTACTGCAACTACTGACTCAATACCTACGAAGATATTGGCTGCTCCCGAAAGAGATTCGGCTCCACTTGTTCCAAGTGTTTTTTGAAATATCTTTGCGAAAAAGTTTACGACTGGTTGAATTGCATTCATTCTATAGAGAAGAGTTATGATCGCAGAGAAGAAGATTACCTGTGGTAGAGAGCGAAAGGCAAAAATGAATCCTAATTCTAATCTACTTCTTTCAAAAAATCCAGTCTTTGGATTTACAATGTAAGAGTAGTCTACAATCCCGGTTTGTGGGTTGATTAAATCCGTTGGTTTTACCATTACCTTATCCACTGGTGGAACGATTAAACCACTGAACAAGAATCTTGCTCCTGCCTCGGAAGCTTCTAAAAGGAAATTGATTGCATTTCCAAATACTTCAACGCCCATACGTGTTATCGGGAACACAAATATAAGGAATCCCATTACAAATTGAATTCCAATGCCCCACTTGATTGTATTCCAAGGAATTAATTTTCTATTTTCCGATGATAGCCATGCAACAATGCAAAGCATATACATCCCCACTAAAGAGATAATATTCAGTTTAATATCTAGCATACAATTTCCCGATTTTGCTTTTTCATTGTTAGCAATTTTACATTCTTAATTATCGTCAAGAGAATTCCTTGGAATGAATTTAATGACGATATTCGCATTTTTTTGCATTACAGGAGAGACATTTGATTCAATTTTGACTTTTCTTGTCTTGTCAATAATAAATTTACTAAATTATGATAAGAAAATGCTTTTTTTCGTAACTATTCGATATGTTTTAATAAAGAAGCAATGTTTTGTCGAGGATTCTTTGATTTTTTAAGAAGACTCTCTCGAAATCTCTCTGCGTCTCGGTGCCTCTGTGGCAATTCTATCTGGTAAAAGTATTCTATCGAATAGAGTAAAGCACTTTGCGTTTACCGATGCGTTCGCGGTTTAACTCGATTCGGTTGTTATAGTAATATGCTTTTTCTGGCTTTAGTTGACCTAGAACATCAAATAAATCCATTTCGAAAGAAAGCATTACTTCGGCAACATCGTCTATTTTTTTATCTAATACATCTTTGACACTGACCATTACGTGACGGGAGTTGATTTGGTCTGGCTTTGCCGTTTCTGCAATCATGAAGAAATTTGATTTAGTAATTGTGCCACCAACGCAGGTTTGCTTGCCGCGCTCTCTAGATATTTTAATGATCTGAGTCGTTACTCGCATTACTTCTGGATCATCAGGACTCAAATCCATAGAGGCTGAGAGATCCGATCGAGCAGCAGTTACATTGTTTAACTCTTCAAAGGCTTTGGAGTCTGCAATTTCTAGAATATTTCTGTAACCTGTGATAGTTTCAAGGTTCATTGATTTATAAAGGCTTTCATATTGGACTGGGGCAATTAGATTTTTCAAAGTAGAAATGAAATTCTTGAGTGCGTATTGAGATTCAATCATTGGAGCAGAGATTCCGTCTATTCCGTTTGATTTGCAGAAGCGAATATCTGTTCTTGCCTCCGGACCCCCAATCTTGACTACAACAGGCAATAAATCTCTCCCTAGAAGAGACAAAAGCTTTAATTCATCGTAGTCCATATCCTCTGTTTCTGTTCCACCTTTCAAACCAGTGAAGCAATAATCTTTTACATACACACCGAGATCTTTTTTGAGATTAAAAAGGGAGGTTTCAACAGATTTATTCATAAATATTTTATCGACATAATTCAAAAATACTTTTCCATTAATTATTATTACCATAATGAATGCATTTACGAAAAGTCTAACAAAATAAATCTTGACTAAGAAAGATGTTTTAAAAATCAGTTTAAAAACTTAGTTTTAATGGAAGAGTTATATGTTATACGAAGACGAATTTGACGATGAATACGATGCGGAAGAAGAAGAATATGATGACACAACAGTTACGATGGCATGTGATGATTGTGATTATCGCTGGAAAATTTCTTTAGAGGTAGAAGACGAAGAGGATGCATACGAAGAGGATTTAATCTGTCCTATGTGTGGATCCTCTAATGTAGCCGAAATCTAAATTAATTATAGTTAAACTTAGTCAAATAGGGCGTGTTGCGTTTTGCCACGTCCTGTCGTAAGGAGTCTTTGAGGTAAAATGAAATTAATCTTTGTTCTAATCTACTTTTTTTCCCTTTCCTTGTTTGCTTCGGCTGATGAGAATCCTACCCTAAAGAAGATTCTAGAACTCTATAAACGTAAGGACTACAAAGAGATTACAAAGCTTGCAAACGATTATATTCAATCCAAGGAAGAAATTTCGCAAGATGATAAGGTGATTAAGTTTTACTTTCACACAGAAAGTGATCTACAGAAGCTAGACATTGTATTAGATAAAATCTATAAAAACACAGATGAGCTTTCTTCTAAGTTTCATACACTAAATTATATGCTTATGGAAAAATCCCTTCTAGCAGATCAATATGAGATTGGCGTGAAGTGGGGTGATATCTATCGCAGAGAGGCAAAATCAAAGAAGCCTAAGTATATCAAAGGTCTCTATCTCTACTCCTGCTTGCTTTATAAAGCCAATCGCTCTGCAATATCTCTATCCGTCATTGACAATGCCCTCAAAGACAAGCCTAGCAAGAAAATCGCTAATAAATTGAAACTTCTAAGAATTGCTCAGTTAAAAAATGACTTTCAAATCATCATAGAATCAAAGAATTTCCTTAAAAATAATTATGATTCAACCTATGCGGATTTTATATTTGTTCACATGGTGCAGGCGTATAGAAATACAGGAAAGAAGAAGCGAGTAGAACAACTTAAGGAAGAGTTTAAGAAAGACTTTGGTGATTCTATTTTAGTGGATACTGTAATGGGAATCTAGAAAATTATTTTTGATTGTAAAAATCGCCGCTTTTAAAATCATAAAAAAATCATTGATGGGGAATTAGCTCAGTTGGCTAGAGCGCTTCCTTGACATGGAAGAGGCCACTGGTTCAAATCCAGTATTTCCCATCACTTAGATGTCATCCCCGAAATCTTATGTCGGGGATTTGTTGATGTTGAGATTCCCTACAAGAATAGTAAGGGAATGACTCAATCCTTTTACTTTACGTCGTCGCTTTTCTTGTTTCTATCTCTCTCATCACCAGAAGTGTTATAGCTAGCAGACGGAGCATTTGGAATTTGATATCCTGTAATGATTCCGATGTCTTTTCTGATTTGATCTCTAACATGAAGATTATCTTCAATCATCATTGCTTGTCTTAAATAAGTTTCAGAGCTTGCTATTCCCAATTCTCCTAGTATGCTAGAAGTCTTAATTCTAACTTCAGGCGAAGCGTTTTTTAACATATCTAGAAGTTTGAAAAGATGTGCAGAATTGGTTTTTTTGATTCCCACTACAGAGCCTAGCATTACGGTTTTAGCATAATCATCCTTTTCTTTTCCAAGAGCTGTATCAATCGCTGCAATCCCTGCATCTTTGTTCGTGTTACGAAGAGCTTCTGCTGCTGCAGCGCGGATATAGTAATGTTCATGGTCTAATGCTTTTACAACTATATCAAAAGATTCTTTGTCATCAGTTGAGTCAAGTAGATAGCCTAAGGATCGTAAAACTTCTCCCGCAGCTACGACAGCAGGCATTTTTTCTAGCTCAGCATAATAGATTCTTTGTTCTTTATCTTTTGTGACTTGCTCGCCTAATACTTTATAAGCTTCTGCTAATGGTTTAATAGCCAGTTCATGTCCGATTTCAGCCAATGCCTGTGCAGCTAAGAATTTTACAATAGGCTTGTTGTTGTCAGGAATATCAAAATTAATCGGTGTATAATTGTCTTTTTGACTAATTTCTTGGGTTTGTTTCTTGGTTGGCTCAGCATTGGTTGTAACACCTTTGAGTGCTAAAATCAAGGGGCGAAGTGCTCTTTTGGTTTTTGCCTTCTTAAGAATATCGATGGCTGCAATTTTCTCTTGTAAGGTTCCATTGTTGACATTTCGGATTTGCTCTACAAAAAATTTATCACTACTACCTTCTCGGTAATTGAATGATTCAACGGCAAAAAGGGCTGAATGGGATACTACTAGTGCAACAGTTAGAATTGTGTATTTGAACATAATTTACTCCTATCTCTATTTATCGTATACCAATCGCTAAAAGTAAATTCTCATTTACTAATTGGCAGGTTTATTTTGGGTAATTAGATAATTCACAAAATATCTGAGCCTATTGATTGGTATGGTATATAAAAAAACTTCTCTCTTAAATTTCTAGCCATTTTTCGAAAATGCAGAAATTGATAGAAGGTCGGTGACTTTGCGCCTCCTACCCTTTCCCTTCGTGGTTAAAAAATCCTTTGCTTTACAGCATTGAGCCTGAGTAATGCGCGACAATCTCAAATTAAGTCTTGATTAATTGAAACTAATTCTAGATTATTGTCCATTCAGAGGAAATAAATTAAGTGAATACAAAGATGATTCTTTTTATTATTCCGATACTTTTCTTGTTTTGTAATACAAAAAACCAAGTGAAAGAGGCTAAGGATCATAATTATTTTGCGCTTAGGGATATTACTTTAGGAAAAGATAATACTATTTATTTATCAGCTCGTTCTGCCTATATTCCAAAGGATAAAACTAAAGAAGCATTTGAAAAATTTCAAGAGCTGCATTCAGACAATAAAATTAAGCGAGCTTATTGGAAGTGCAATTTGAAAAATTCAACAACATTGGAATGCACAGAAGAATTATTAATCAAGGATATATCGGATGAAGTTAATTCTAAATAGTATTTACTTTTTTTTAATTTTATTCCTTTTGAATTGTGATAATAGTATTTATGTTAAGCATGTGTATACTGACTTTAAAAAAATAGGGGCTTATCCCAATCAGCCGGTCGATACATATGAAATCACAAGAGTCACAACAATTCGAACTCCAGAGACAATCAACACATCTCGGAAGAAGAATATTTATTACTATACATTCCCACCCATTTTAAAGCTGGTTCGCTTTGCAATTTCTACCGGTGAATCAGGAATTGTTTTTTTAGAAGACCCTGAATCAGAAGACAATCATAAAGTAGTATTATTTAAACCTGCACCCGATAAATATGTCATGGTTACCAAGATGCTATGCATTGTAGACAAAGACGAAAAACTAAATTGCCAATGAAATTTACTTTGAAGCTTATTAAGCATTGTAGAGTATTACTTTTATTATCCTCTTTGCTTTCCTTAATAAATTGTGCTAGCGGTGAAATTAAATATCCCACTCGAAGAGTTTTAACTCAAACTCCAAGCAACACTCCCGGCGTAATCTATCGGTTCTACGTTGATATTGAAGAAAAGTCTACTATAAAAAACAATATCTTTGGTGTAGAAAGAGTTTATCAAGGAAATGATTCTAATACTGGTGAAGCATTCTTTAAATTTTATTTTTATCAAGAAGCTGGAATTGAACTATGCACATTCAAAAAGAGTATTAATAATTATGAATGCAAAGATTTGGAAATTGTATTTCAAAACAATCATCAACGTTGAATTCGAGAAATTCTTTCCTCAAATTTTACGAACTCCTTATCTACTTTCTTCTTTAATTTCTTTTTTTCTTTTTTGCTCAAGAAGCTATATTGAATGCTATTATAAATAAAACCTTTTATATCATTGTAAGTAATTTCTTTATAACGTTTTGCTAATATAGCAAATTGTTCTGTAAAGCTAGTTCTAAGGACTCCCATATCATCACTTGTAATAACGATTGGAACTCCAGAATTATGATAGAGTAGAAGGGGATGAAAATCATTCTTTATTCCAAGTATGAATTCGTTACTAAGCATATTGATTTCTACTGGAACTTTTTTTTCTTTCATGTGCTCTAACAGAGCGTAGCAATCTGTTTCATACGGAATATCAACGCCATGACCAATTCGATTTGCCTCTGCGTCAAAGAGTGCTGAGTTTATATGCCAGGACAAATCTTCTGGTGGAACGATACCAACAGATAATTCTCCTGCGTGCATAGAATATTTTAGTGTAGGAAATTTTTTATGAAAATATTTAAACATTTCCATATGTAACCAATAATCTCTCATTGCATTTGGATTGTCTTCTGGTCCCACAATATTTGTTCCAACGATTAAATTCGATACATTATCTGATTGAAAGGAAAGAAAAATTTGAACAAACACTTCAGCAGGATTATCTGTTCGAGTAATATAATTTTGATATCTTATAAGTATTCGCTGTTCATCTTCAACCGGAAGCTTTGACTTTTGGTGGATAATATTGATTGCCTCCGCAAATCGTTTAGCGACTTCTTCATACTGCATTTCAGCGGTTAATGTCTTTACCATTTCATCAAATAGAAGTGCAAGCTTAACCTCTGCTTTTTCTTTTCCATCCAATTCCAATCTTTCTTCTTGGATTTTTAATAAATTGGGAATATATTTGCTGCTAAACAAAGCAAGCTTAGGATCCTTTTTGTCATAGTCAGGACGTAAGAACATTGTTTCAATGTATTGAACATTTTCTTTAATTGCTCTTTCTTTTATTTCTTTTAGAAAAACATCTTCATTCCCTTTTATCAGTGGACCGAACTTTCTAAATGCTTCAAAAAAATGTTTATCCGGCGTTTGTTGTGTTTCTTTAAAATCTTTTATTGACCACAAAGAAATTAGTTTGAGTTTTACTGGCAAATAACCTTTAGCCTCAATTAAAGAATTAATCGGTTGAACATTTGGGTCATTTGCTAAATTGAGAGGAATATTTTGAAATGAATCGCCTGTTTCTAAATTTATATAGAAATTCTTTTTTACTGCCAAATCAAAGTATTTCTCTGCATACACAGAACCGCTAAAATGATGATGTAAGTCTCCACCTTTAGGCATTCCATTAAAAAAAGCCGTTAGCATTGCTTGGTTATCGCGAATTTTTTGAAAGTAAGCAATTGTCTTTTCCGTATCATTTGCATGAATGGAAATTTGAAAGATATAAAATGGAATGGTAATTAAAAACAGAAATCTCTTTGTAAATATAAACATCAAATATCACCTTTGTTCCAGTTCGTCTGAAACTAGGCTTTTAAGATAGCAAAATTTTTTATTGACAGAATGTTCTTACAGCGTTAATTCTTATACGATGCCTGCATTACTTCAAAAACGTCCTAAAATAAAATCTATAGATTTACCTTTTGAGAAGCCACGCTATGAAGGCTTAACCTTAAGCCGAGAGGAGTATCTTGATTTAGAAGAAGACGGGTTTAAATACGATATGATAGAAGGAGTTCTACATTTGGCACCGAGCGGAGAGTTTGATCATGGAAAGTTACAAGGAAATTTAATTACAGAAATTAATATTTTTTTAAAGAAGTATTCAATTGGAAAAGCCGTGACCGAGATAGACGTTTTTTTGCCAGATGGGGAGGATGTTGTTAGACCTGATGTGAGTTTTATTCTTTCTGAAAACCTGCATATTGTAAAGACTCATATTCATGGAGTTCCTGATTTAGTATGTGAAGTGCTTTCTTTGGGATCAATGAAAAGAGATTTAGGGGTCAAAGCGCAAAGATATTTAAAAAACGGAGTGAGAGAATACTGGATAGTATACCCTAAAGAAAAAAAAATAGAACTCTGGATCAATAAAAATAAAAAAGAATGGAATAAACTTTCTTCTCCCATTTTAAAAAGTTCCTTACTAAAAGGTTTTAAAATCAATCAAAAAGATTTTTTTAAATAACGAACTCTAATCTATGGCAAATGGTAAGGCTTCGCAGGAGTATTCTTTAAAATTTCAAAGCTTCGATAGAATTTTTCTTTATCACCTTCTCTGAAACCTGTAATCAACAAACCCAATATCATATCATCCTCTTGATTTTTTCCTAGATAACGTATTTCGCATTGAACGTTTATCGCAGACTGCATTTTAAAAAATATGTCGCAATTAAATCCTGATACATGAGGCAAATGTTGTTTTAACTCTCTGTCTGTAATTTTAACTTTTAGTCCATCTCTCGATAAATCCAGTATTCTATATTTTCCAGTATTTAAAATAAAATTAGATTCCCGAATTCTATCTATCATTTCAAATGTTAGAATTTTAATTTCCATTACTTGGTCATGATCAATTGGTTTTGAACGACTTTGAATATGAACATAACCAAAAGGGATTGCAATATTTTGTGTATTGACGTAAATTACGGGCATGATGATTTCAGATACAATCTTTTTAGTTTTATACATATTAACAAGTTGATGAATTTCTGTGTGATACTCATCTTCTAGATTAATAAAATCATCTTCGGCTAATGTGGTGTAACTTTTTCTGTCTTGTGTATTAGCGACAAATAGTGTTTTGCCTGATTCTTTAACAACTTGAAACCTTTCATCCAAATCAGGTTTAAAAATATCTATCTTGATATAGTCAAAGTCTTTTTTTAATCTGTTTTCATAGTCGGTAAAACTAATCTTCATATACGTAGGGATTGTGTGCATTGTATTTTCAATGGTTACACCGCTGGTTCGAATATTAGTGACCCAGACTTGCTCGGGAGAAGGATGCACACGGTCGTTCTTTCTTTCTTTACTCGATACTAGAAATTTATTGATTTGTAATAGATATAAATTGCCTGGTTTTTCGCCTAGAACTGTACAATCAAATTGAATATAGCGACCAAGAAGTTTGGTTAAAACAAGATTTTGCCCTTTTCTTAGAATAAATCCTGGATCTAGTTTTTCGATGATAATCTTGAGCCCATCAGCATTGTGCTCCTGAAGCTTTACATGGGTTTCTGTATCCTTGATCTGCATTTCTGTTTTACTTAAATGCTTTGCCAGAATCACAACGCGCTTATGAGGTTCTTTGATATCTACAGTTTCACGAATTTTTCTGTCAATGATCTCCAAAATCTTTTGGCTCCTATCGAATTCGATATTAAATTTCTCTTGCAATTCAATCCAAGGCAATTTAATTGTGGATATGACCAGTTCAATAATTAAAAATCAACCAGTTCAAGACGGACTCTCCGGAGAGCAATTGTTCTCTGCTCAAATCGGACTCACATACAGGGATTTTTTAGTTCTCCCTGGCTATATAGACTTTAATCCTTCTGATGTAAATCTAGAATCAAAAGTCAGCCGTAATATCACAATCAAACGTCCCCTTATCAGCTCCCCAATGGATACCGTTACCGAATCGGCAATGGCAATCGCGCTAGCCCTACAAGGTGGATTAGGCATAATACATTATAATAACTCTATTACAGAGCAAGTAAATTTTGTAAGAAAAGTCAAAAGATACGAAAATGGTTTCATCACCGATCCAATTATTTTGGGTCCTGAGAATACAATTGAAGATTTGGATGAAATAAAAGATAGGTTTGGGTTCTCCGGGATTCCAATCACAGAAGATGGATCGTTCAATGGCAAGCTAATTGGTATCGTAACGAACCGAGACGTTGACTTTGAACCAAATCGCACTGTAAAACTTGGAACGGTGATGACAACAAATTTAGTTACAGCTTCAGTAGGAATTAGTTTAAAAGAAGCGAACAATATTTTAAGAGTCAAAAAAGTTGGAAAACTTCCTATTATTGACAATGAGGGCAAACTAGTTGCCCTTGTTAGCCGCTCCGATCTTAAAAAAAATAAAGAATTTCCAGATTCATCCAAAGATCACAGCAAACGCCTGTTAGTCGGTGCGGCTGTTTCTACATTGCCTGAATCTAGAGATAGAGTTGCCGCACTTTATGATGCAGGAGTTGATGCGATTATTATTGATTCCGCACAGGGAAATTCAAGCTATCAAATTGAGATGATTAAATTCATAAAAGCAAATTTTAAAAACCTAGATGTGATTGCGGGTAACGTTGTCACCAAGGAACAAAGTCGCTCTCTAATTGAAGCAGGTGCTGATGGTCTACGTGTAGGAATGGGTCCAGGTTCTATTTGTATTACACAGGAGACAATGGCTGTTGGTCGCGCGCAAGCAACTGCGGTTCATATGACTGCAAGTTATGCTTCCCAATTTGGAATTCCTGTAATTGCTGATGGAGGAATTAGTAATATCGGTGATATAGCAAACGCACTTGCGATTGGTGCATCTACTTGTATGATGGGCTCTATGTTTGCAGGAACAAATGAAGCACCGGGCGAATATTTTTATGAAAACGGAATTCGTTTAAAAAAATACCGTGGTATGGCAAGTCTAGAAGCAATGAAAGCCGGTGGAGATAAACGATACTTCAGCGAAAGCCAAAAAATAAAAGTAGCTCAAGGTGTAAGTGGTGCGGTCGTCGATAAAGGCTCAGTGATTAACTTTGTTCCTTATTTAGTGCAAGGGCTTCGCCAATCCTTTCAGGATATGGGATATAAAACTATTCCAGAACTACATGCAGCATTGCAGAATGGAAATCTTCGTTTTGAAAGACGCTCTGAATCAGCACAAGCGCAAGGTTCTGTTCATGGATTGTATTCTTATACAAGCCCGACAATGAGAGTGGAATAATAAATACAAGCCGACCCTCACCCCAAATTCTTTGGAGTTGACCGACATTTTAAGAGTAACCCCTCTCCCTTAGGGAGAGGGGTGGCGGAGCCGGGCTGAGGGCGATACACAAACCTTACATGAAAAAAATAATCTTATTCATTCTATTTACATTATTACATACAACGTTATTTGCGAGAGAGGTTACATTTCTACCTGCATACGTTGTGGGAGAAGAGCCGCCGGCGTTAAAGAAGAAAGACAATCTTTCTACCGGTATCTCGGAGTTAATTGCATATTATGCGAATGAAAACTTCATTGTAGAAGTTTCAGATCCTGATAAAGTAAAAACGTTTATCAATGAGTTAGGTGAAGAGATGGATAGAAAGCCGAGTCGTGCTTTATTAAATGGAGTCTGCGAAGAATTTAGTTCTGACTTCATTGTTAAAACAGAAATCAATTTCGAGTCAAGCATTTCAATCCTATCCGAAGTTTACAATTGTAGAGGAAAGGTAGTCGCTTCCAATGAAAGCCTATTTAAGGATAACTTCTATTTGGCGATGGAAAAACATACAAAGAAGACTTTGAGCTTTCTTGTTCCAAAGAATAAAACAAGTATTGCGCTAGAGGCAAATGCACAAGAAGAGATTGTTTTTCTATTTGATCTTTCCGGATCATTGACACGAGAAGTGAAGTCTGCCATTAATTATATTCAATCTATCACTGGTTCAAAAAATCTTTCTATCGGAGCAGTCTTTGTAGGAGAGAACTCAATTAAATTAGTTAAGCCTTCCTTTAATCATGCAAAGCTCAAAGAAGAAATTGGTAGGATTAAGCAGAGTGGTGATGTTGGGCTTGATAGGATTATACAGGGATTAGTTAAGGTCAGATCAGATTTAGGGACAACTAAGATTACGAAGAAGAAGTTCATTATTATAACAGATGCAAAGAGCAATGCTTCTAGCGACTACGGATATTTATCCGCTGTGCAGACAGTTCGAGAACAGGGATATAAAACATTTATCATAACAGGATCCTTTTTTGATTTCAAATCCATGAGTATGCATAAGAAGGCAGCAAAGTCCGCCGGAAATAATTTACAACAAATTACACATTTTCAAAAACTGGGAACAACGAAGGGGTATAGAACTATTTACCTCTACGATCGAAGCATTTATTTTGATGAATCCGAACAAGTCAATCCAAAAGAATTGGATTTTAAAGAAATGGGAGTGCTCGAAGACGGAAGAGTATTGGGTAAGGTAGATTTCCCGCATCCTGATAATATGAGTGATGTTTATGAAAAAGTCCAAGGAACAAGACTAATTGAGAGACAGGCTATACAGTCTAACATTGAATCTATTATCGAAAGAATTGTTCAAAGCAAGTCAGGAGCATTAAACTTTACAGGAAGTAAAATTCTAATTAAATCGGGATCTACATCTTTTTGGCTAACCCTTAATTCTTCCGGTGAGTCTTTAGAAAATCAGGATGTTTCTATACGATCTAGTTTTATAAAAGATGAATTCAGTGCGAACGGTTTTGCAAATATTCCTGCTGACACTATTGTGGTGAAAGAGAATATTCCTAAACTTTTAGTTTTGGAACCAGCACAAATTCGTAATTTTCTAAAATCCAATGGATTGTTTACATGCTTCGTGTCAGGTAAAGTCTTAGAAGTAAAATAAAACATTAGCAAATTATGATTTTACATTCCAATACAATTCAAAGATGGGAACGTTAGGCGCAAGTTTTTTCACTGAAACATAGGTAAATGGAGTGACTCTCAGCTAAAGTAGACTATCATAGAGATTGGAGATTAGAGTCGCAAAATGAAAACAATATATTTTCTTGTAGGATGCATTTTACTGAGCATGAATGCGATTATAGCTGATCCGCTCATTATAGATGGAACAACCAATACCTACAAACTCAGTCCTTATATTCATTTTTTAGAGGATAATACAGGTAAGCTTACAATTAAAGATGTGCAGAGTCCGAAGCTACTCAGTGAATTCCAATTAAATAAAAAAGAAGTTCCAAGTTTTGGAATAACTCCTTCTATATATTGGTTCTATTTTGACTATGAGGCTAAGGAGACTTTGGATGTCTACTTGCTTGAAATAGAATATCCACTTTTGGATAATATCACTTACTCTTCTATTAATAGTCATGGAGAGTGGGTTCATAAGATAGTAGGGGATACTTTCCCCTTTGCGCAAAGAGAAATTAATCATAGGAACTTTATTTTTTCTCTCCATGACCTAAGCTCGCAGGGAAAAGTTTTCTTTAGAATAAAAACTGATGGCTCTATGCAATTTCCAGTTTCGATACATAAGCAAATACATTTTTGGGAGAGAGAGCAAAAGTTTCTTTCTTTGCAAATGATTTTCTTTGGAATTATGGTTGCGATGATCTTATACAACGCACTGCTTGGAATTTCTTTAAATGACAAAACGTATTTCTTTTATATATTCTACTTAATCTCAGTAACGTTATTCGAAACATCTTTAAATGGAATCAGTTATCAATTCTTCTGGAAAGAATATACGTATTGGAATGAAATATCTATTCCAGTTTTTGTTGCCCTATCCAATATAGGGATTTCTGCATTCATTATTTCGTTTTTGAGGATAAAGACCAATTTGCCTCTACTTTATAAAATATTTTTAATAATCATATTTTTTTCGATTATCAATGCGGCACTTTGTTTTTTTATATCTTACGCAAAGGCTATTAAATTGGCAATGTTATTCACTGCAATCTCATCGATTCTTTCTATGTTTACAGCTTTTCTAATTGCAAAGAAAGGATATCGACCGGCTAAGATCTATTTGCTCGCATGGTGTATTTTTTTACTTGGTGCAGTATTACTCGCATTTAATCGTTTTCAGATTGTTCCTGTCAATGTATTTACGGAGAATACGGTGCAAATAGGAGTAGCCGTTGAATCAATTTTAATTTCATTTGCTTTAGCCGATAGAATAAAAATTTTACAAAGAGAAAAGGAAAAAGCGCAAGAAGAGTATATTGCTTTGTTTAATAATTTGAGCGTGGGGGCCTATAGAAATACAGGAGACTCGAAAGGAATATTTTTAAAGGCTAATCCCGCTATAGCGCGCATGTTCGGATTTGAAAGTGTAGACGAATTTATGAAAATGAATGTTTCTGACTTGTATGCAAACCCGGAAGAAAGAGTTCGATTTGTGGAGATGATGAAAGAAAAAAAAGAATGTCACAAATATGAATTATTGTTGAGACGGAAAGATAATTCATTGTTTTCCGCTTCTTTAACTGCTAGAATATATTACGATAGTGAAAACAAATATGATTATATGGATGGTATCATTGAAGATACTACTGAATTTAAAGAAGCGCAGAAGAAATTAGAGAAAGCACAATTGGAGTCGATTGATTCGATCAGAAAGACATTCCGTATTGCATCGGAACTAAGTGTGTTTAAAAATGAAATGGACCTTGCGAAAAAAATTCAACAATCTATGATTCCAAATAAAACTCCAACAGTGGAAGGATTAGATATTGCCGCTTGGTATAGACCAATGGAGAGTATAGGTGGGGATTTTTATGATTTTCAAAGAAAGGGAGATTATTTAGGATTCATAATTGCAGACGTATCGGGACATGGAGTTCCTGCTGCACTTATAGTGTCCACTTTCAAAACGGCATTCTGGTTTCAAGATGAGATGATGCCTAAGCCCGCTTTCTGGTTTCAAGATCAGAATTTTCCTAAGCCAGAAATATTACTTTCTAATATGAATAAAATTTTGAAAGGAAAATCAGGCGGTGAATTTGTAACTGCCTGTTATGGGTATATCGATATTAAACGCAAGATTTTAAAAACTGGAAATGCAGGTCATTCAGATTTACTTATTTATCGTAAGAAAGATGAAAAGCTATTTTCGCTAAATCCAGAAGGAGCGGCACTTTGTGTTTTTAAAGATCCAGAATATAAATCAGAAGAGTTTCAATTAGAAAAAGGAGATCGGATTTTTCTTTATACAGACGGACTCTTTGAAGTAATTAATGAGCAAGATGAACAATTTGGCGAGGCAAGACTTTCTCAAATATTGAGAGACAATAGTGGATTATCCGCTCAAGAGTTTGGAGATTATTTACTTAATACAGTAATTAATTGGTCTAGAGGCAAAGAAAAATTGGAAGATGATATTGCTCTCATTGTTATTGATGTGATCGGATAATAAAAAAATGACTTGTTTTTTTGGGAACCTTATGATAATATCCTGTTTCTAACTGAGTAGAATAGAACTCAAAAAGAGGTAATTTAATGAGACAATTTTTAATCGTAGCTTTAGCTATTTCCTTAATTGGAACCTTCGGGATTTCCGCACATGACCATAAAGACAAAGGGCATATGGGAAAAGAACATTTCAAAAAAATGGATGCAGATGGAAATGGAAAAATTTCTAAAGAAGAATTCCAAAAATTTCATGATACTAAATTCACTGAAATGGACAAAGATGCTGACGGTTCCCTGACTGAAGAAGAAATTCAAACTTACCATAAAGAAAAAGGTAAAGAGATGAGTAAAGGTAAAGAGAAAGGAAAGAACAAAGGCAAAGGAAAAGACAAGAACAAAGAAAAAGAAGAAGAAAAAGACGAAGCTTCTGAAACTAAATAATTAAACAACTACCACTGATAATCGCTTTCGCGGCTTATTGGTGGTAGCTCCTATTTCAATTTAATAAATCAATTAACTCATCAGTAGT
>Ga0209174_10000320_pt1 | contig 36941 bp, 37 predicted proteins | sample JI91814BDNA_FD_187505 | JGI IMG/M metagenome (GOLD analysis project Ga0209174, IMG submission 187505) | Wastewater effluent complex algal communities from Wisconsin, to seasonally profile nutrient transformation and Carbon sequestration -... | ecosystem: Engineered > WWTP > Effluent > Algae...
ACGAAAGTTATATTCCACTTCTCTAAAGTCGCTTAGTAGCCTTCTAGCGGTTTCATATAAGTCGATATATCTTTCTTTTAATTGTGTGTTTGTAAATTTTTTTAGCTTTCCATTTTTTATTTCCTCTATTTCCATTTCAATTTCTAATTTTTTCTTTTCCAATTCAGAAATCCTCTCCGATGGACTATCGGAAGAACGAAATGAAATTTCTTTTAAAAGTTCAAAGATCTTTAGAAGTCTGGATTCTGTACCTATAAATTCTTTCTTAGTACTATCCTCTAAAAAAAGGAAAACTTTTTCGATAGCAGGGGTTAATTCATATTCTCTTTGCATTTTCCCGAATGGGGCGGTCCTTCTTAAAAAACCCTTGTTCGACCATTCATTTAGGAGGATTGAGGCATCCTTTATATCTAAGTTTTCTTTGTAATTATTTTGGATTCCTTGGGCGTAGAAAATTAAATTCTGCTCTAGATTTTCTTCATCAATCACAACTCGACCGTTTATCTTAAATTCCCTGTAAAGAAAGCTGATGGGCAATGCCGGATTATCCATTCTGAAAATTTTAAAAACTGGCCTTTCTAAATATTGCTTTATATCAAAGTAATTCATTTTAAATCTATCATCCTCCTACCAAAAGTCAACTTAATGCATTTCTCTTTCTTCTATACTATTCATTTGTTTTGTTATCCTAAGAGTTCCTAATAGAATATATAGATTTTCACATAAGAAAGAATGTTTACCACGAGAAATAAATGTCTAGCCATTTCATGAAAAACCTTAGCTTAAACCCTGTCAAACTTATTCCTCTATTTTATTACTCCTGATTAGAATTATCCTAAAATTGAGTCATGGTAATCATTTTTCTGTTGCAAAATATAAAATCCCGTAAATCTTGTTTACTCCACCCATTCACTCCCAGCAGCCAAGCTATGTAAGAAACTCTTATAAACATCATTTGGTGAACGTGTAAGGGAAGCGAAAAGGTGAATTAACAAACGGACAAGATTAACTTTTACCTACAATCCTTATTTTTCGACAAAGCAGTATCTTCAAATCTCCCTGCTACTTCCATAAAAGTAAAGGCTAGTTCTAAAAATCATCCCTTATGTTTTATAAAAGTCCCTGCTACTTTCAAAAAACATAAGGCTGCTTCGGAAAAACTAGCTGCTACTTTTTTATAACTAGCAGCTAGTTATAAAAAACTTAAGGCTAGATTTTTGAAACACCCAGCTAGTTTTTTAAATCTAGCTGGGTGTTTTAAAGGAATTATAAGAGGTGAATTCGAATACAAATAACAGGACAGGCAAAGATGCCTATCCTACCATAAATTAGCAATCGAGGATACAGGTAGTAAAAGACTAAAACAAATTATATTTCAGTATACACCAGATTGCGCGAACGCCGTCTTTCCAGCCGATTTTTTTTCCTTCAGCATACGTTCTTCCGTAATAAGAAATTCCTACCTCATAGATACGAATTTCTTTTATTTTAGAAAGCTTTGCTGTAATCTCTGGTTCAAAACCAAAACGATTTTCTTCGATTTTGATGGACTGAATGATTTCTCGTTTGAAAGCTTTGTAGCAAGTTTCCATATCTGTAAGGTTGATATTGGTAAACATATTAGAAAGTGTGGTTAATACCATATTGCCTAAGCGATGCCAATAGTAGACTACTCTATGAGGACCTGCTCCTAAGAATCGAGAGCCGAATACCACATCTGCTTTCCCCTGTGCAATTGGATCAATGACGATAGGAATTTCAAAAGGATCGTATTCTAAATCTGCATCCTGAACAATCACAATGTCACCTTTAGCCGCTTGAAATCCAGTTCGTAGAGCTGCCCCTTTTCCCTGATTTACTTCGTGTAAAATTAAACGATCAACTAAGTGCTTTAATTCATTTTGTAAAACATGTCTTGTTCCATCTTTAGAGCAATCATCGACGACTATAATTTCTTTGTCTTCAATAGGAACCTTACGGACTACTTCTAGAATATTTTGAATGGTATTTTTTTCGTTATAACAGGGAATTACTATGGATAATTTCATTTTGCTTTTAGTCCCACAATTGAATCCATTCTAAAATCAGTGATTATGTTTGCGCAATTTACAATAATCATTTCAGCACCAGTATCAAAACTGATTCCATTGTATTTTTTAAATAGATCTGGATAGTCCTTTTCATTAAATTTGAATATTAACTTCATGTTAATTTTTTTGTTTTTAGCCGCATCTTCTAGATACATGGAAATATGCTTGAGTGCAAGACAGCCTTCTTTCATAATTGCTTGATTGTCTTGTTCTATTTTCCCCTGATTGACGCCAACTCCAGAAAGTATTTTCACATGCTCAGATATTCTAAATGGAAATTGCCCTTTTCGATTTAAGCCAATTCTTTCCAATTGAATGATTGAATCGTGAATGCTATTGATCTCAGCGGTTCCGCGAAAGATTTGATACAGGAGTTGTAAGTCTGTCTCTACAAAGTTCGATATGGCTCCAAAAAAATACTTCAATTCATTTTTGGCCATAGGATGAAAATCGATTTTATTGTATTTTAGAATACGTGTTTCGTTTTCTTCAATAATTTTGTTTAGAGTAGGACTCTGACTTGCTTCTTTTCTAGCTTTTATTTCTTTATGCTTAGCCTTCAATTGCTCTAGGAATAATAACTCATCTTTAAAGAAAAGTTCTAAACTTCCGCGCGATCTGAGCACTTGTGTATATCTCTCCTCAAATGGAGTCAGTTTGAAAATATTCGGATTCTCTTGAGCATACGTCCGATATTCATTTCTTACTTTGAGCAATAGGGCTTCGATTTCTTTATTTGATAACTCAGGCATAGTATTATATTATACGGCAGATTCTTTCCAATTTTCGATACTTCTTTTAAGGAAGTCCAAATCATTCAGACAATAAACGGCTGCCGACTTAGAATCCTTGAATAAAGTTTGCTGCTGATAGCTTAAAGATTTTACTTGTTCTTCGCTTTTTGCATTTAGAACAGTTAAAACATTTGTTACCATTTTGGCAAACTTTTTTATTAAGATTAGACAAGGCTCTTGCATTTCCCATCGAAGAATATAATCTAGTCGATGCTTGTCTGACTCTAAAGAAGTCAGAAAATCTTTTTGGATTACAGTATAATTCATGGAATAATGATGAGTTGCTTTTGGGAAAGCAGTAATTTCTTTGAAACGATTCTGAAAGCCTTCAATAATTCGAAAAATCTCAGATTCAAAATCACGATTAAAATTAGAGATAACATTCTTATTTTCGGAGGGATCTCCTGTAATATCAAAAACACGAGAATTTTGAACATTGAGCAAAGTCGATATGATTCGATCCTTATTTTTCTCGATGCACTTAAGAAGATCAAATATATATCGGCGCTCATCTGCTAGAGAAACGGGATTGGCAAGGGAATTTTCATATGCCTTCTTAGTAACAGGAACAACGTTCTCAATATTTAAATCAATGTCTCCAAAAATATCCTCATGAGCATCATTGTGAGTAAACTGTTGTTGTAGTTCCGCCCTATCCGCTTCTCGGATTTGATCTCTGGCTTTTCGGGCAGCTTCGTCAGATTCTTTCTCATAGTCTCGCCCTTCCTCTTCTTCACCAAATTGTTTTGAGGCATGGTGAGTTAGATCCTCTCCGAGATTTGATTTTGTCTTAACGCGAAGGATTTCTAGTTTTCGACTTTCTTTACCAAACCGAACAACAAAGCGATTCCCGTCTTTGTCTATATATCTCTTATTTAGCATATCCATCTTGAGGTTGTGCTGAATTTCTAAAATTGAGTCAATTGGTATATAATCACTGTCTTTATTCATGCCAAATTATCTCTAAAAAATTTTCCATTATCAATTCACCCGCATATTCATTTAAGTAAGTATGATTCTGACGGCAAATAGAATTTAATAAGACAAAGTAACTACTCTCTAAAAATAAACGAATATTTTTTTTATTTTCCGAGTGAAAATAGAGAAAATCTTCACTAGTGGAATGCAATAGCCCGAAACGTAAAATCAAACCAATATCTATTCCCTCTCCTTTAAGTATTGCTATCAGCGCCTCGTCTAAGCTTGCTAGGATTGAATGCATAATTTTTCTCCTTACTCTAGTTAATAACACTAGGTAAAGAAATGAGTTTTATGTGCGATTTTTTTAGAAAAATTAGTATTCTATACGTTAAATGGAAGTTCAATATTAAAATCAATCAAAACACGTCCTGTATTTTCATGTGAGTTTTTCAAGTTTACAGTTCGAATATTGCCTTTGTGGTTACGAATGATTTTTTCGACATAACAAAGCCCCAATCCAAAATCAAGGGTAGGATACTTTTCATATACCAGACGAGAAATGCGAAAGAATGGCTCGAAGATAATATTTTGGTATTCGGGGGGAATTCCATTTTGCACCTTGGTGTCTCTTTCTGGAGTGTTCAAAATAGAAATATGAAAAGCATCTTTCGCAATTTCAAATAGAATGTAAATTTTGCTTTCGGACTCTGAAAACTTAAGCGCATTGAATAGTAACTCTTCAACTGCCTTTTTAAAATATTCTTCATTGATTTTTATTTTTTTTGTATTGCCCGTAAACGTATTGTTCGCCAGTCGAATCGTATTTTTTCTTACTTGCTGATATTCAGACGTATTTCCAACTATACTTTCAATCAGTGTATAGAGTTGCGAAATAGTCATTGCCTCTTTGGGTAAATCATTATTAATCACATAGTCAATATCACCAATTATAAAAATTAGCTTATTGGAAAATTGTGTATTCTCAAAAAGCATATCCATTAATTCTTTCTCTACAATATAGTGATTGCCTTCTTGCTTAGAAGAATTTTGAATTAATTGAACTAGTGGAGCTAGAGTTCCAAGACCTGCACCTTGTATCAAGCTACTGTTAATATTTGCCATTAGCCCACTATCGGTTTTATCAATGTCTTTCTTAATTAGATTTTCTTTGAATAGATTCCAATTGAGTTGATGCTCTATCCTAACTTCTCTTTCCTTTTGAATATTTTCATTGATGATTCTAAGTTCAGCTATCTCAAATGCTTTATCTACTCGGTTCGTTAACTCTAAAGAATTAAAAGGCTTAACAATATAATCATGCACGCCAATTTTAAATAATTCTACAACGGTCTTTATATCTGTTTCACCGGTGAGGATAATGACGATTGGCTTATATCCGGCGGCAAATATTTCAAGCATTATTTCCTTTCCGGATTTTTCTGGCATATTCAAATCCAAAATCACAACGAGTGTTGGATCTGATAAGAATAAACCCAAAGCACCTTTAGATGTAGTTGTAGTTACAATGTCATATTGCTTTGAGAGAGTTCCCTTTAGAACTTCTAGCATGATTGCATCATCATCGACTATGAGTAATTTGTTCATTTTCATTTTAAAAAAAATCTATATATGTATTGAGGCAGCTATTACCATCTTCATAACTTTTTCCATAATAGAAACAACTTTTTGACTATAGCCAAATTGATTCTATTCTATAAAAGCCCTTTCAAAGAATAGAACTGAGCAACAGTTCTTTATAAACTCGAATCAACTCTTTTTTATATTTTGAAGAATGCTGTTTTACTTTTATCCTAAGTATAAATGAAATGTCTATTTAATTTTTTCTACAGACTGCTAAACTTCATTGACGCTTTTTTTTGGAATTGCAATAACAAGTAAAATGTAGGAGAACACAATAAAAAATGAAAAATAACCGAAAGATAACCATTTCCATTATACTAATATTTCTATCAGGAGCAGGATTGTATGCTTGGACAGACCATACCCTTGGAACATACCCTGCCCTTGCCAATATGCCTGAAGTAAAAGATGCTAAGCCAGTGCAAGTCGAGTCCCTCGAAGATTTCCTCAAAAAAGAAAGCCAAGGTCTTGCTGTTTTGATTAAAGAACAAGAAGATTTTGCTCGTGCGAATATTCAAAATTATCCACCAAAACCTGACTCAATCGTATTTGATCCGAACGATAAGCAAAATATAAGAAAAAATTTCTTAATGGCGATGAGATTAAATCCAAACATACCTCTTGCTTATTATATTCAAGAATTACCTGGCACGAATGTTTCTAAAGCGGAAAGCTTTCCAATTGAGAAAATTAGTGTATACAAAGATATTTCTTTTTTTAATCGCATGACCTATAGAGCCTTAAAACCAAAAGCAAACGTTAGTCCCCTTGCTGTTTTGGCTACAGCCGCAGATGAACCTGACTATGGACATGATATTGGATTGTATGAAGACAATGAAGTAGAAGCAGGCAAAGGAGTCATTACTGAGCAAGGAAAAATATATGGTTTCGGCGAACAGCCATTTGGCGACAAAAGATTTGAGTATGGCTCACAAGCACCTTTTCATATGGGCTTCTATCATGAAGCAGGAATTGTATATGCAGCAGGTGGATTTATTAAACGCACTCTTCCTGAATATAGAATGAATCAATATTTATCTCTTGCTAGATTTGCATTTAAGACAGGTCATCCATATTGGGGTTATCGATTTACCGGATGGGGATTACATTTTGTGCAAGATTTAACTCAGCCTTATCACACAACATTAATTCCAGGAGTCGGAACAACTAGAATGCTTTTGATTAATATCATTTCAAAATTTGGCTTAGATGGAGCAAAGAATGGAATGATCAAAAGAGTTGCTGACAGACATACAGCAATTGAGCATTACCAATTTGAATGGTTCTATAGTATTTTTAAAAATAAAGAAACGGATAATCTAATGTTACGCGCCTTCTCGGATATCAGCGGAGATACGTCCTATGGAGAGTTTAATCAAGATTATATCCGAAAGGTATTGTCTAAAGAATCAAATGAAAGGGCAAGCCAGTTAGACGAGAGCATTGAAGGATGGGAAGAAATTTTTAAATTTATGGACTACAGTCTTCGTTATGAAGATGTCAAAGCAGATTCTCCTGGAAAGAAAGAAGTAGACGAATTCTTAATCCTTGTAATGAAATCCTTCGGAGCGCATACTCGTAATTATCTGAGAGCTGCTTTGAAGTATTAGTAAAGCGCAGAGAATATCTCGCGTAAAGCCGCCTGGGTATTCTTGGCACCCCCATTATGTTGCGCCCCAAGAAGCAACATTGAGTTTCGTTTTCTATCGGGGGTCTCAACTTGTTGAGATTCCCGATTAAAGATTTCGAGAATGACAATCGGTTCGTCATATTAAAAAGCGAGTGCGTTGCACTAGTTTTATTCTCACCATGACAATCTTCATGCTTTTAAGCACTTTGCTACTCCTCATAAATAAACATTGACTGAATTGCTGTATTCTCACATCTCTCTAGTATGAAAATAATATTTATAATTCTAATACTTGCAATGGGAATCTTCGCAGAAGATTTTCCTAAGACCAACACTCGTTATGTGCTCATTCAATCAGGGGTATTGAATGTAAGAGAAAAACCAGTAGATGGTAATGTTCTCGCAAAGCTAAAAGCGGGCGATACAGTTACTATTCTTGACGAAACTGAGCCAACCAGCTATGGATGGAAGAAAGTGAAAACATCTAGCGGCATAGTTGGATTTACCTCGGAAGAGTTTATTGGTTATTTCCCAATAACAGAAATACAAAAAGCAAAACTCATTGGAGTTGTTGGAACAGGTGACTCTTCAGATAATATAAAAAAAGGCGCTTTGAGAATTCTGGGAGCTTCTTTTTCTGGAAAATGGTATGGCTTTGATGGTTCGGGCGATTTCAATTATCTTCTCAATTATGCAGTTTCAAGCAAGAAAACATTTGATATATCGCAAAATGCTAAGAAGGTAGGAAGTTTTAAAGCAGAGAATGTTGCCAAATACGGATGTCAGGAATTCAAAGGAATCTCAGGGACTGCTTCTTCTAAAGAACTTACTTCTTCCAACGAAAAGTTATTTCTAGGCACACTCGGCATTTCTGAGTCTAAGTCTAATTATTCACTCACAGAAAAAATATCTGCCGACCTTACTTCGAATCTTCTCAAGGAAGCAGGTTTAGTTTTTAAAAAGAACAAAGTGTCGGCAAAAGAACTAGAAAATATTTCCGAAAAAAAGATTATCCAAATTACTACGGCTAAAGACAAATCTTATTTAGTAGCTCGATATGCTATTAAGAAAGAATTTACAGAAAAACATTCAGTCTCTTTTGTAGCTGAGATTTTAAAAAACAACGAAATCAAACTAATTCATTCCAATTTTGAAACACTACCAGAAGAAAGAGGAAATTATGGCGGTAGCTTTCACTTTATGGGAATTCTAGATTTAGATAATTCAGGTATTCCAGCTATTCTATTTCATCATATTGGATTCGACTCAGGCATCTATGAAATCTTTCGAATCACAAAGGACAAAATCGAATCTGTATTTCTCGGTGGGGGTGATGCTTGTTAGTCAATCGTAACTAAGCCATCATTTCAAAGAACGGGTGATCCTTAATCATATCGTAATATTCTTGTTGAAACGAATTTTTTAACTCATCCGTAAATTTATATGATTCGTAAATCGCTGGCTCAATGTTCGCATCATATAAAGGAATAACAAAACCGAGCATTTTAGAAGCCAGAATATTAGCTAGCCTAGTTAGTTTGACTACATCACTCATCATTTCCATTGCATTGAATTGAAAGTTTTGGTGTGCTATAGACTGTTGCAATGAGATTGGCATATTCCACATTTTAAAAACCCTCGCTCCTGCTTCAATATGATCTGTATTAAAATTCTCTTTTTCTACAAAGAGTAGATCTCGCACTCCAGTAGAGGCTAATTCCAGTAATTCTGAATAGCGAGTCGGGAAATTCAAAGCTAAAATAGTCATTCCAATTTTGTGAAGTAGACCAGCTAAAAAAACCTCTTCCCTGATTCGCTTCAACCCAAGCGGACTAGTTAAATCAAATGCAATCAGTGCGGTTAATACCGGTAATTCATGAAGTTGCTTTTGATAAATTTCACCACCAAGATTCTTGGTAAATTGTTTATTCGATTTAAGCATTACCAAATTCTTTACTGTCTTCATACCCAAAAGAGTAATCGCATCCCTCAGCGTATTAACCTTGCCCGACCTTCCATAATAAGAAGAATTTGCTATCTTCATAATATCCGTAGTAATCGCTTGATCGGGACTAATTATTTTTTCTAACTCTTCGCTGCCGCCTGCCGGATTGTCTGTATCAAAACTCATTACCTTAATAGCGACCATCGGAAGAGGAGGAATTGCAAGATCAGAAAGACGTATTGTTTTAGCTGTTGCGTCTGAAGCATTAATAATACCAGCTCGTCCTAGCACTTGTCCAAACTTATCGATGATTGAATTTCGGTTGAATGGTTTTTTTAAGAATCCATGTATCTTTAATTGTAAGAGGGAATGAATCAAACCTTTATCTTCGGAAGCCGAAACTACTAAAATTTTTAGTGTCGGGTATAACTGATTAATCTCTTTAATTACTTCTACTCCATTCTTTCCGGGTAAATGTAAGTCAACACAAACTAAATCAGGCATATGACTAGTATGCGCTAGATGATACAATAAATCATCTCCGGTTTCAGATTCATGTAAAATATCAAATTTCTCAGATTGCAGGAACCTTCTGAGTAGGCTTCTATCTATCGCTGCATCGTCAACAAGCATGATGTTATATGGTTTTAATGTGTCTGGATTCGTCCCGATGGAAATATGTTTTTCTGTGGTCATAATCATTATATGTATCCGATTGATAGTTTAGGAAGCTTTTCTATACTTTATATCTAACTTTTCAATCAAAAAATCAACTTAGGACGCAATATTTTAATTGTGTTCTTACTAGGAAAGTGGTGGGTAATGCTAAGAGGAAAAAGAAAAAGTTATTATAAGTTTCTCTCACTATTAGCAAAACCTTACTCAGCGTTTGCTAAGGCTTCTGTTTTCATGTCCATGAGTAATTCTGCTTTAGTGTCCGGTGCGGCGTGCATATTTCGGAAACAGTCAAGTCTTTTGGTCTATCTTGTAAGGTTCTATGATAAATATTGCGGCTTACCTGGTTTATTGTTGAATATAAATTCTTAACTTTCCTTTCACCTCGAATAGCTCCAGTGAGAAGTCTACCTTGCTTAATACAATTATTTTATGCGAGATAGATTTCTCATGTTGCAAGCTCAGAATGACTGTAACATTACGCATTCTCAACATTGCGGCTAACGGCTGTTCTACACAAACACTGGTCTTCTTTTTTCCTTTAATGCTTTCATTGCTTCGAGCATATTGTTTTTTATAGCTGGAATATAAAGCCAATCGCGGGAGTTTTTTAGATGTGTTTCGAAATCTTGTAGGGCACGCATATTGATGTTTTGCTTTGTATGCCTTACAGCGGATAATGGGAAACGGAAAACGGATTCTAGTTTTTTTATAGAGAGTTTCCTTAGATCTTCTTTTGTTGCTGCAATTTCATCTATCATTCCAACTTCTTTTGCTTCCGGTCCTTTGTAGGCAGCGGCTTCCATACAAATTTCATTTAGTTTGGTAAGATGAATGGATTGTTGTAGTTTATAAACGAACATACCGGGTAATGGCAAACCAAAACCTATTTCAGTAAATGAAATACGACAACCAGTAGAAAGCATATACTTATAATCGCATGCCATTGTCATCACAGCACCACCACCCATTGCATGACCTGTTACTTCGGCTACTAATGGTTTGTCGAAGCGAAGCATTTCTCCGAATAATATGCATATGCCGCCAACTGCATCCACTAATTCATCAGGAGGTGTGTTGATAAGTGTCTCTGCATCAAGTCCATTAGAAAAAAACTTTGGATTCTCAGAAGTGAGGATTGCTCCTTTGTAAGAATCGTCAGTCTGGATTTCTTTTAGGATTTTAGCAAGTTCAAGCATCGTTGGTCTTGTTAAAGAATTCTGTTCGTTTGTTTGGATTGTGATTAATTCTGCTTTGCCGCCACTTAGGTTTAAAGCTTCTCGTTTAAAGTTCATAAATACCTCTAGTTATTATCGTATGTAATTCGGACTACATGGCTTTTGCCATCTTCATTGTTAATATTAGAGATGCCGTCATATTGTAAAAGCTTTTTTGTGTCTTTAGCATACACAAGTAGGATTGGCTTTACAAATGCAGCTAGAATTGGATTGTTTAATTCTACTTTCATATTGACTACATCTAATCCTTTTCTTTTTGTTTCTCCCGTTTTAAATACAACAAATTTGAAACAGTCTTGCTGGGAAGGAGCACAAAGATTCAGAATCTTCTTATTACCCGCTAAAATAAAATCCCAGTTTTCAAGCACAAAATAATCAAACCCACCATCTAACACCGCATTATTCGGAGCCGTTATGACAGCTTCCTTTACATCTTCCTTTTCATTTTTTCGATAAACAAATTTAATTTGATTCCCTGTTACTTCAGCGCCTTCAATGTAACCATCTCGAAAGTCTTCCAATTTAAAATCAGCTCGGGTCGCACTCTTTTGAAATACAATTCGTTTTTTAGCAAATACTTTTCCATTTGTGTCTTTGTATTGAATGATCGAATAAATATGCTTTCCGTTTTCCCAAAACTCTTCATGGTGATCGTAATACAGCCGTTTGCCGGTCTTTAAATCAAACGCTTCCCCGTTAAACTTTTTGGTTTCTATAGCGAATAATCCTTGTAAGGCGCATAGAAATAATATTATCAATAATTTGTTTTGTATCATAAATTCTCCTGTTTTATATCTTAGACTTAAAAAAGCTTGCTGTATTTATTAGTAATAAAAAGCTTATTCCATGCAAGTAGAAATTTGGTCAGACATCATGTGTCCGTTTTGTTATATTGGAAAAAGAAAATTCGAAGCTGCTCTAGAAAAATTTTCGAATAAAGACGAAGTAGAAATTATTTGGCGTAGCTATCAACTAGACCCGAATATACAAACACAACCTGACAAAGATATTTATTCATATCTAGCAGAAGCCAAAGGGCAAACGCGAGAGTGGTCAGTTAAGATGCATGAGAATGTGGTTAATATGGCTAAGTCGGTCGGACTCGAATATAATTTTGACAGAGCAGTTGTTGCAAATTCTTTTGATGCTCATCGTCTCATTCAACTCGCAAAGAAGCATGGTCTCGGTGATGCAATGGAAGAAAGACTATTCAAAGCCTATTTCACTGAAGGTAAAAACTTTGCAGATCATGAAACACTCGCAACTATAGGAGATGAAATTGGACTCGATAAGAGCGAGATTTTATCCATGCTTCGGTCAGATGATCTAGCGGATAACGTTCATTCAGATGTAGAACAAGGAATGCGCCTAGGTCTTCGGGGTGTTCCGTTCTTTGTATTCAATCGCCAGATCGGAGTTGCCGGTGCGCAAGATCCAGAAATATTTCTACAGGCATTGCAAGAAGCGAACAAATAATTCTTATTATCCATTAAGGAGCAAAAAAAACTATGAAAAAGAAATTCATTTTTATCACACCACTCTTTTTTTTATTTCAGTTAAACTTACTCATCGCTGAGCCAAGTTGTGATATTGATTCCAAAAAAGAAAAACTCTATCGACTGGATCTAACTGTGCCGGCAACGTTTTGCAATAATCCTAAGAACGATCCAAGCTGTAAAACATTTCCCAAGAAATCAATTCTTCAACTACACGGACTCTGGCCTAATTATACAAGTGGATTTCCAGAAGGAAACTGCGATCCAAGCGAATGTAAAACTCAAAGCGAAAAACGCGGAAAGTTTTGTAAATATCCCGAGCCTAAAGGTCTATACGAATCAAATGAATGGAAGACTTTAAGTGAATACATGGCAGGAAAAGAGAAATGTCTGGAGAGACACGAATGGGTTAAACACGGAGTATGCTCTCCTCTTGAACCTGTGGCTTATTTTAAGTGGGCTCTTGAACATGCACGCGATATTTCTAAAGCATTTGAATCACTTGCTGATAAACCTATTGGCAAAGAAGAAGTAAACGCTACTGTCGAAAAGAATCTTCCTTCTCTCGCAGGTGCAGTTCGTTTTTCGTGTAAAGGGAAAAATGTGTCTGGAGTTTTTGTTCTTTATGAATGGGGGAAAATCCCTGGTAACCCCATTAAGACGAAAGGTGGAGGAAATGGATTTGGTAATTGCCCGAAGACATTTAAATTTCCAAGTTCGCCGAATGAATAGCGATGGAAGCATTTGCCTCAGCGACTCTGAGGCAAAGTTTTTACTCAGCGATTAATTAATATTCTTGGTAATTAATTGTGTTGCATACGAAGCCATTAGACCAATTCCTTCCGGTTGATCGCAACTATAGATTCTTACACCCATACTTGTTCCAGGAACTTCACCTTTGGATTTTTTTACATTCTTAACGCCTGCATAGAAAAGGTAATGCTTTTTGTTGATTGGAATTGAGAAAGCAACTTTACAGCCAGATTCTAAGAATGAGTAGTCTTTGATAGTAGACAGAAATAGTCCTAATCCACGACCGTCCTGGCTAATATCGATTGCATCCTCTTTGGGAGAAAACATTTTCCATTCTTTCACATAAGACAATTCTAATTCGAAAGTAAAATCTTCACAACGAGATGCAATAAAGTTTACTAGCTGACCAATACCAAGGGGAGATTCAATATCGTTTTGTAAATATTCATTTCCAAGATTTGGTAGACTACTTAAAAGCTCTACATAACCTAACAATGCGTTACCCGCTCCGAAGAATGGAACGATTAATACTGATTTGACGTTATCGAGTAGATGGTTTTGCACAATCGCGTCGATATTTTGTGGTTTGAATTTTGTAACAGGATTAAAGAAAGCTCTTTCTGTATAAAATTGTTTTTTATAAGCGTCACGGAGAAAATAGGAATTCTTTGTATCAGCGAGAGCGTTTAATAAAGGAGTATCCGCTGCATAATAGAATCCAACGCGAACCTTAGTAATAAAATAACCAAATTGATTCAGAGAAGTTTCAAGCATCACTTGAAACTTTTGAATCGTTTGTGTAATCATTGAAGTCTTTCCATAAAGTGATAATACAGAAGTCAAATCTAATTGCGGTGAATAGTGCAAATTGAGAAGCTTAATATTTTTAATGGTTGCACGTGCGGCAGATCTCTCGAGTGGTTCAATAATAACTTCGATTACATGGTATAAATCATTGCGATATGGATTTTCTTGCTTGATTCGAATTTCGACTTTATTCTCCTTCATGATTGCAACTAGAAGATCGGGCTTGCCCATTTCTTCTCCGTCCATAGGCTCGAGAATAATATTTACAGAGTTATTCAAATCTTTTTCTGCAGTCACTTTGGTAATTATATAGCGTTTATCCTCATGGATAGAATTGACAGCCTTGCTAATAAGTTTGCCTAAGATAGTCGATAAAGTTTTTTGTTCTTTTAAAATATATTTCTTCATAATCTGAATAGTCCTTATAACATATTAGAAATTTCTAATTTAACTTGCTTACCTAAAAGAAGTGAAGGAGATTCTATTTCTGGCATAGAAAACGCAAGCATTTTTTCTTTTCCCACAAAGTTTATTCTATTTAGATTGACTGTAAGATTCATAACAGTCCTTCTCTTTCAGAATTGTGAACCCAACCAATGCCTTTCTCTGCAATTAAATTTGTAAGAGCTTTAGAGCCTTCTGATCTCATAAAATATGCTTCTTCGTCATTGATTGGTTGAATAAATAAAAAATTTACTGGTTGATTTGATTCCGTAATTAAACCATTCAAATCAGGAACCTCTGCCAACTTTAAATCTGGATTGTCTACAGGAGAAAGATCCTTCAACAAAATGGCAGATGTAAAATTCAAATGCAAAGCATCTGGATCACGGCGATTCATAGAAATGGTATGTCCCGCTCCTAACCACTTAGTCATATTCCAGGGAAATTTAACAAGCTCACCTAGAAAATGAGGCACCCATGTTTCAGATTTGTCACCCGGCAAATGGCGAACAGCGATTACTAGTTCAATACGCGCATAATCAAGATAATCCTTATGAAATAAATCTACCGTTGGCATATTCTGAGCACTGAGTCCAATTGTAGAATAAAGAATAACTTCCGGAAAGTTTGGTGATTCAAACTTAGCAATGCCGACATACGGGAATTTGCCGCCATCGGCAGACCAATACTTAGTATGCGTTCCAAATTTACTTTCTAGAAAGTCGAGACGAGAAGATTGAATTCTTTTCCATGAATCTTTTTCTGCTCGAAACGCCCAGAACTTACGGGAACGCTCTACAATCTCTGCAATGACACCATGATTTGAATCACCAAGCGGATGAGCAGTGATAGTCTCAACACGGGCAAACTTCGAATAGCCGGCAAGACCTTTTATTCCAGACCAAGAAGGAAGAAATGCGTGCAATTCTTCTTTAATGAATACAGCGACTCCATCCCCTTCTTCTGTCCAAATAAAATGAACGTCTTCTGGCTTAATCTCCGATATATCTGCATCCGATGAAACTTCATTTGCAAGTAATATCGGAGCTAATCCATTAGTGAAATCAGCCTGATCTCGTTTATCTGGTGCAGCTACTCGATTGCGAATCCATAAGGCTCTAATCTTCCATTCCGGATTTTGCTCTGACTGAAGATAAAGATAAACAGTCCTTGAATCGTCCTCTAAATAGGCAGTCAACGATCCATAAGGATTTGCCTCTTGGTAAATTACTTTATAAGAAATCGTGTCTATCAAGATTATTTATGAACTTCCAGCTTTTTAAATTGAGAAAGAAGTTTGTAAATGCTTTCTTCCATTTTCTCTTCAATCAATATTTCAGGGAAATAGGCGGATGCGTTTAGCAACCCAGTTAAGGAATTTTGTCCCCATTTTTTATAGTTACGTAAGGACTCCAGAACATTGTCTGGAACTTGTTTGTTTTCTTTCTTGGATTTGATGAAAGTATCGATAGCGTTTTCCGGCGATAATAAGTATTTCAAAGGCTCCTCCCAAAAAATATAAAAATCATTCAATAAAGTCAATTTTTGCCTGATTTATGTAAGACCATTCTATGGCGTTTAGAATGTGCGTATACTATAATATGGTTTTAATTTTTCAAATACTTTTTTAAGAAAAGCAGAAATTTACAGATAACGCGAATCCTTAGAGCTTAACAATCGTATTGTTTATAGATAGGATTTCCGCTTGAATCAAAGTCAATCACCCATATTTTTACAGCAGGAGTCTGGATCTCAGAGCCCCCCGCATTATGTGCCGTGGTATTTTGGACAATTAGAACAAATTACGGTTTAATCTTCAAGTTTTAATTTTGTTTTTAAACCCGGCTTACTTTCAATTATTTGTTTTAATAAACGAATAATCTTTTTATCCTGAGAGCCAGTTTCTCCATAAATCGTTTCAAGTAGAGAGACTGCTTTTTCATGTAAATTTTGCTGAAAGAAAATCATTGCTTCAAACTTTGTGGCTTCGATTGTTATTAAATCGTATCCCAATTTGGATTCGCGTAAGAAATTCAAAGACTTAACATAATCACCATTATGATAATAAGTAATTCCTTTTAAATAGGAAATATTTCTAGGTTGAATATCAATTTTTTTCTCGCCTAGATTTTCATTGCTTGCCAGAGAACTTTCTAAATAGTCGATATTCCCGGAAAGGGTAGAGCTAATAATTTGCATCCAAACAAAAGTCTTTTCCATTTCCTTATTAAGCTTGGTTGCATCTAATAAGGATAATTCTCCAAGTAGAATGGCTGGTTTCTTTCGATTTATAATCAATTCATATAAATACATTAATAGCTTGTTTGATTCTGATTCATTGAACTTGGGATTAAAAGAATTAGCCCGTAAGGCTATTCTATACATAGATTCCAAATCTTCCTCAGCATGAAAGTATTCTATGTAAGATTTTTTTCGTTCAAAAGAAGTCAGTTCAATAATTTCAGTCATATCGAATTGAATTCGATCTAAGACTTGATAGTAATACGTTTTAGCTATTAGATAATTGGCTGTTGAATCAATCGGCGCGGTTTCGAAGTAAAGATTTGTAGCAGTCTTATATTCACCGATTAGGTTTTTGGGAAAAGTTTTTTTAGCAAGACTCTCATTTATTTTTTCTTCTAACTTAGAAATCTTTTGAATACTATTTCCAGAAAAATAAGAAACAATGCTTTTCCATTTAATAACTACACTAGTTATTAAAAGGAATCCAAGCACGATGAAAATTATCAAAGAATAATTTGTGCTCTTCTTCTTGTCTTGTTTGTAATGTCTTGGTAGATACAATGTAGTTAGTAGGTAGGGGCAGAATATATTCTGCCCCTACTTGTGATTTATCTTCCGACGATGAACACAACGTTAGTTGTAGCCGATCCACCTATGTTGAGCATAAGCCCATTTTTGGCACCTTTGACTTGGTAATCACCTGCTGTGCCGGTTACTTGTTTGTAGAGATCAAGCATCATGCGAACTCCACTTGCTCCTACAGGGTGACCAACACCGATTAGCCCACCACTTGGGTTAATTGGCTTTTTACCGTTGAAGTCGATGACTCCTTTTTGGATTGCTTCGTGCTCTTTTCCGGGCGCTGAAATTCCGAAAGCGGATACTGCTGCGTATTCGCTAGAAGTGAAGCAGTCATGAGTTTCGAATACATCAATATTTTTAACACTCATCTTAGCTCTTGTGTAAGCGTCGTCTACAGTAGTCTTTGTCCAAGGAAGAATGAATTTGTTCCCTTTAGATTCAGCAACTTTTCCTTCAAAGGTAACAGGAGCAACTCTATGTCCCCAGCCTTTGATTTGTGGAATATTACCTAGTTTTAATTTGCGTTTCTTTGCATACTCAGCAGCATATTTTTTAGAGGCTAATACTACTAATGCGCCACCGTCAGTTACTTGAGAACAATCAGCAATACAAAGTCTTCCACCCACTGCCATATTGTTTTCTCCACCGCGGGCTGCTGCATGTTCTTTATTCATGAACCAACTTCTGGTTTGTGCATTTGGATTTCTCTTTGCATTTGCATAATTGATTCGAGAGATTTCAGCGAGTGCATCCATAAACACTGCTTCTTTGAGTTTGTATCTGTCGAGGATAACATCGGCTAGCTTACCGAAGAGTTTAGGAAATGGAAATTCAATTCCCTTCGCTTCTTTTTCGTAATAAGCAGCAGTTCCTAAGAAGTCACCGCCTATTGCTGAATTAACAGTCTTCATGATTTCAACGCCAACAACAATCGCTACATCATAGTCTTCTACACGAATCTTAGTTGCAGCAGCGTCAAGTGCAATAGAGCCAGAAGCACAAGCAGCTTCAAATCTTCCACCTGGAACTCCATTGAATGCAGGATTTACTTCTGTCAAAAAAGCGCCTAAATGTCCTTGTGTTGCGTATTGCTCCGCATCAAAGTTTCCAACAAAAACAGCAACTCGATTGTTCTTGTTTAATTTTTGAATTTCACTATAATCAATGCCTGCGGCTAACAGTCCGTCGTCTGTAACTTCTTTCATAATAGAAAGAAATGTTTTACCTTCTTTTGACCAATTTCTTTGAAAGTCGGTTTGTGCTCCACCGAGTATGTATACTGGATTTCCTTTTGCCATTTCTTTTCTCCTTACGCTCTGAATAGCGCTCTTGCATCTAGTTTATTTTGTAGTTTGTAGAATGTTTCTTTTGGATTTGCTTTTGCTAATACTTGTGGTATTTCAATCTTAGACGCTGTGAGAAACTTTTTAGTTTCAACAACACCACCGAGTAAATCAACAAAGGCAGAAGCAGGAACCCAGTTAAATCCAAATCCCATTGCGGCATCAGCATTTTCTTTTGTATCAACAACTTCACCAACGATAGATAGCGAATAACTGATATAACGCGCTAGGAAATAACGACAAAGATCAGCTTCTAAACCTTTTGCCGCTTTGATTACTTCCATCGCACCTTTGTAATCAGAAGAAGCGATCTTTGCACTTGCCTCTTTTGCGAAAGGAATATCAAATTTTGGATACGGATCATAATTTCCAGTAGAAATATTATAAACAAACTTTTCACGTTTACCGTCAGCAGATTTTGATCTTTTAAAGAGACCCTGTCCGGTCTTTCCACCGAGGTCACCTTTATCAATTAATTTCTGCATGTATTTAGGAAGTTTAAATGTTTCGTGCGCAGAATCATTAGTAAACTCATAGAGATTATCAACGATAGCTTTGTGAACATCAAGACCAACGAAATCAACAGTGGCTAACGGTCCCATTGCGCGACCGGTAAATCCGCCCATGATAGCATCCATAAGAGCCAAACCGCCCTTATTCTGATACTTTTCTGCAAACTGAGCGATTTCATTCATTAATTGAAATCCAATTCTATTTCCTGCGAATGCTGGAGTATCATTTGTATAAACAACAGCACGGCGAAGTTTTTGCTCTAAGTATTTTCCAAGATCAGCTTTTAATTTTAAATCAGAACCTTTGTGTGATACTAATTCACAAAGAATCATTTTGTAAGGAGGATTGAAGAAGTGAGTTCCGAAATAATGTTTTTGTCCATCTGCATCAAATGATTTCGCAAGTCTTTCAATAGATAATCCAGACGATACTGTGGATACTATCGTTCCAGGTTTGCGAGCCTTTGCTATTTGTGCATTGATCGGCTCTTTGACAGCATAACTTTCCGCGACTAATTCAAATACCCAATCTGATTCAGCGACTGCTTTAGCTAAATCTTTATCGTAAGTTCCAGGAATCATTCTTGATTTGATTGTATCGGTTCTTACAGACTTAATTGCTTTGGCAATACCTTCCTTTGCTTTATCAACGTCTCTCGCAAGCATATGAACCTTCGCTTCTCCAAACGCGGCAACGATAGCTGCACTGCCTGCACCCATGGAGCCATTCGCTCCGACGATTGTAACTGTTTTAATCTCTCTCATAAATTCTCTTATTCCAACAATAGTATTAAACTCTAGTCTGCAAAACCGGGAATATTTTTTTGCAACAACTCTGTAATTACTTGGTAATTTTAGAATCGTTTGCTGAAAAGATTTTTTTTTAATTGAAAAAGGGTGAAATTCTTCCCCGATGGGATTTACCAGAGACATTCAGTTTTGAATAATTCTAAACCAAGTTCTGAGCGACTAGAAACCTATCTGCTTTTTTTACTCTTATCAAATTTTCTTGGTATTCTGAATCCAAGTGTAGGACAACTTGCACTCCTGGAATTTTGTATTTATCGGAGAAGTAACGAAGTGTTGGCGAAATTTTTTCGTCTTGGTATTTTGCTTCAATGAGTAAGGCTGGCTCTTCGTCTTCAGCAATTAGAAAATCCACTTCTTTCTTTTCTTTAGTGCGAATATAATGCAAAGATGTGCGTTTGCCCATCCAATCCTCACGACGATAGCAATGGGATAATAGGGATAAGGCGGTCAAATTTTCAAATCGTGAACCTGCATCATTTACAACAAGCCCTGTATCAAAGAAATAAATCTTAGGCTCTTTGAGAAGACTTCGGGCAATATTCTTTGAAAAAGGTGGAACTTTAAAAACAATGAACAAGGCTTCGAGTAGTCCGATGTATTTTTTTACGGTATTCGGAGATATATGAACATCTTCTGCGATTGAAGTATAACTGATAGGAGAGCCTACTCTAGACTGTAAAAGACGCAGAACTGATTGTAAAGATTTGAGATTTTCTACTGTATCGATCGTAAAAACATCTTCTCGAATCAAACCATCTACATATTGAAGTCTCCATCGGTCTGCTTCCACCGCGTCCTCTGCCAGGAAGGGTTCAGGAAAACCACCTCGCTCTAAGAGTCTTGACAAATCTCCCTCCCATTTTGTTCCGACTAAATCTCTTGGAACAAAAGGCAAAAGTCTATGAGTAAAATACCGTCCAGAGAGAGAGTCTCCCGTGTTGCGATAAATGTCTAATCTTGCACTACCGGTAACTAGAAACTCTTGGTTCGGGTTTCGCTTATCATAAATTCCTTTGATGAAGTTTTTCCAATCCGGTCTTTTGTGAAGTTCATCTAGAATAATTAATTTAGCTAGAGGATCCCAAGCTCTATTATCTATGATTTTCTTATCTGCGTCATTGTCATAGTTTAGATAAACAAAATTAGAATCTCGAATGCTTTTGGAAAGCCAAGTCTTCCCTGCCTGCCTCGGACCAACAAGAAAAACCATTTTCTTACTCAAATCCTTTAGAATTATTTCTCTAAAATCCAGCCTCATGCGACTATTCCGCACGATAATGCAAAATAGTCAAGACTATTTTGCATTATCGTGCGGAATAGTCTTTATATAGAATAAATCCGAACGATTTACATAATACCAAGCTTATTCGAATCTAAAAGCTATCTTCGAGCCGAATTCGGCTTCTATGTAGCTTCTATGTGGCTTGTAGGTCGCTTCTATTCCATACTTTTCTTTATTCCTAATATACGACTTCTCATAAATAAGTTCCGCTATTCTTCTAGAAAAGGGTATTCCAAATTGCCAAAAGTAGGTTATCGAGTATTAAATAGGATTTTACTTTTGGCAATTGGTATAATCAGAAAAATTATCTTAGAGGAATCTTTTCGCAATTCTATGATAAAAATTTTGTTCAAGACCTGTTTCACTCAGTATTTCTCTTTGAATTGTTTGATTGAATAGAAATTTTTTGAACTTATCAATGTATTTTTCGGATACTTTAAGAGAAAGCGGTTTCGTCTTATATATCGCCGTTCCGATTTTTATTTCGGAAATCAATTCCGGCTTTAGTATCTCCATATGGCTACTTTCCATTAGATGATAGAGAGCCAAATGATTCTTAGGGCTGATTTCTTTTTGGTAAGCCTTCGGGCTATAAGCCTCCATGGGATAATACCGATTTACTCTTGGGATATTATAATTCTCGTAACCTGTTCCGCGGGCATGTGTTTTGCTAGATTGAATTTTAAAACTTACGCCACTTAATATAAGTCTATTGGCAGAATAATACTCAGCGATTACTTTTGCTAAGCCGGCTACATTGAGAGAAGGGTTTTTGAATACCAATTCTCTATCTGGAAAAATTATAGAATGCAATAGCTGGTCGAGTGGATAAGTAGATAAATACAAATAAATAGGATTTGGCAATCGGAATATATGACTATTAGCCCCTAGCCACGTGATGATTGGAATATCAGCAGGAATATTTCTAAAATGAAAAATAGTTCCCCGCCCTGCATCAATCGAAAGAATAAAGTCGGGGCGAATGTCATTAGCCAATAGTGAATAACAAGCAGTATCCGAAGACAGAATAAAGAATCGATCTTGATTAAGTCTTATCCATTCCATTTGCTCTTCTAAAATAGGAGCCGCTCCTACAAATAGAACGTCTTTTCCATTAAAGGGAAAACTATCCATAAAAACAAAGCCTATCCTATTTCCACGGTCAAGACTTAAATCTAAATTTACAAAGTAATTTCTAAACCAAGTGCGCGCAAAATGAGAGATAGTAGTTTTATTGATACCTGTTTTTTCTTTAAGAGATTCATGAAAAGAAGATAGTTCATGCGCGAAATTGCGGGAATAATAGGGAAAGGAAAATATATATTTTGAAACTGGAGAGTATTCGGAAAAGGGAAAATTAGAAAGAGAGAAAACTTTTAGTTCGGAGCTTTTAGATTTGAATTCTTCTACTAAATCTAGGATTTTTTTTTTACTTCAGGGATTTCCAATATAGATTGGTCAGGCTCTATACAGGCTAATCGTATATTGCCTCCACTCATCTGCAATAAAGATTCGATATGATAGCCCATACCAAATCCAAAACAAATCATAGTTGAAGGAGTATATTTAAGAGAAGAGTATTCATTTAAAATAGTTTCAGAAAAGCGATTGCTTTCTTTGATTGGGTCATGCTTGGAATAAATAAGGCTACCATTCTTACTGTTTTGTAAATTTGGTAGCCCGTTCGAATTAAAATGCAAAAAATGAGAAATGGGAAACTCCTAGACGCAACTATTTATCGTCATCATCGTCTTCGATATCGTCATCATCTTCGTCCTCATCATCTTCATCCTCTTCGTCTTCATCCTCTTCATCTTCAGAAAGAGCAGAATCTAATTCTTCTCCATCAGCAACATAATCGTGCTTAGCTTCTTCTTCTTGAGGTATAAAATCTTCTTCAATGTCTTCTTCCACAACAGGAGCAGCAGAGTTAGAAAATAGACCTTTGAATCCTTTATAAGGAGCATCTGACATATGTGCTTCTGCGTGTAGTTTCTTTCTTTCTTCTGCTGAAAAATAACCATATTGAACAAGTCCATCGGAAAGTGCATGTAAAGCTTGCACAGCGATCTTTCTAGTTTTTAATTTTTTAGGAATTGCAATCCTTTCAATCTTGTCCAAGGCAGCAAAGCCAGCGGAGGTAAGCTCATATTTTTTGTGTCTCGCTAGTTCAATTAATTTGCCAATTTCAAATTCTTGTGTGCTCATTTAGACTCCTATAATAAGTTCAGATTAACCTAACTCAAAGCTTGCTAATGCTTGCTATGAATTTCAGTAGGCGGGGGCAATAAGTTTTCGTCAAAAATCATTGTCGTACGGGGTAATACGCCATCATTTCAACGAAAAAACTATCGTCAATGAATTTAATAATTAAAATTTTATCTTACTTGCCTTACCCCCTATCCAAGAAGATATAGTTAAAAAATATACGCAATGAAACAAATCATTATTTTTCTATTAACTGCCTTCTTAGCCAATTGTTATTCCCAAAAACAATCTAACTTTGATGTTTCTCTTTACGAAGGTCTAGACCTTTTAGGAAAGCCAATAGTTTTAGCCGAGCTACCACTTCGCCGACTGGCAATCAATGTCTATGCACCAACCTGCATACCTTGCGTTAAAGAAATTCCTGCACTTAATTACCTATTCCAAGAAGTAAACAAAGACAAATCGCTAGGACTCTACATGGTAGTAGACCCCTACGACATCGTTCCTGATGCAGAGCCCACATCCTCTTTCGATGAGCTTTATCCTAAAGCAAAGGCAATTATGGAAAAGGAAGTCTCGGAAAAGAAAATTGACCTCCCAATCCTCATTATGAAAAGACCTTTTAGAGTTTCGCAAGGGGACGGTCTAATTACTGGTAGACCTGAAACGCTCTTATTTAAGACAAAGCCTTTGATTCTATTTTATAACTTCATAGGACCAATCAGTGAAGAAAAAGAATTGAACTTAATTCAAACAGAAAACAAAGTAAAATTTTTCAAACTAATGTTAGGAGGAGCTTAGTGAGAAGTTTAATTATACGCTTTCTAGATTGCGAAGGACCCGGTATAATTGAAAACTCCCTTCGTAATGCGAACTACAAAATTACTTACCATGATGCTTATAGAAAAGGAATTCAACTCATTCCCGAATCCCAGCAAATATTCGACACTATCATTCTTATGGGAGGACCTCAGTCTGTTTATGATCCGAAAGAAGAATCCTTCTTCAAGCCTTATATCAATCTTGTAGAAAACGCGCTGGCAATTCCATGCAAGAAGGTAATTGGTGTTTGCCTCGGCTCACAGATTCTAGCCAAAGCTCTTGGAGCAACAGTAATGAAAGGAGCAAATGGAGCGGAAATTGGTTTTTCTAAAGTCTCCGTTACTAATACCGCACACAATGTGTTTCAAGGAATTACTTCCGCAAATCTCACTGCGTTTCATTTACATGGGGATACGTTTGATTTGCCTCCAAACACAGAAAGACTTATTTCCAGTGAAAAGTATGAAAATCAAATGTTCTCATATAAAAATAAAGGATATGGGATTCAATGTCATTTTGAAGTAACCTACCCAATGCTAGAAGTATGGTGGAAAGTTCACAAAGAAATTCCACAAACCATTGGAAATATATCCAATGAAATCAAAGTTAAACAACAAGAAATGGAAGCGAACGCCCGTATCCTTTTCGATAATATAATTGCGTCTAAGGCGAATTAACCAAGGAAAAAATAAAAAACAATGTTTCAAAAAGTATTACAGTTTATATTCGGAAGTAAGTATGAAAGAGATTTAAAAAGACTAACTCCGATAGTCGTAGAGATTAATTCATTCGAGCCAGAAATTCAAAAACTTTCTAATGAAGATTTAAAAAAACAAACGAAAAAATTCAAAGACCTATTGGCTAATGGAAAAACACTAGATGATATTTTACCAGAAGCGTTTGCTACTATTCGCGAAGTATCCGTGCGGGTAATGGGTCTTAGACATTACGATGTGCAAATGATGGGTGGTATTGCTCTTCATTGGGGAAACATCGCAGAGATGAAAACCGGGGAAGGAAAGACTCTTACTTCTACACTTGCTGTGTATTTAAACTCGCTTGCCGGAAAAGGAGTGCATGTAGTTACGGTAAATGACTATTTGGCAAGGCGCGATGCTCTCTGGATGAAACCAATCTATGATTTTCTTGGTGTGACAGTTGGTATTATCCAACACGATATGGAGCACGAAGAAAGACAAGAAGCATACGGCTCAGATATTACTTACGGAACGAATAACGAATACGGATTTGATTATCTAAGAGATAATATGGTTCCAAGAAAGGAACACAAAGTTCAGAGAGAACATTTCTTTGGTATCGTGGATGAGGTGGATTCTATTCTCATTGATGAGGCGAGAACTCCCCTTATTATTTCAGGAGCAGCAGATGAATCAACAGACAATTATATCAAAATAGATGCAGTCATTCCTAAACTCGTAGACAAAGAAGATTATGAAGTAGATGAGAAAGCGCGTAACGTTCTTTTGACTGAGGGTGGAGTCAAGAGAGTAGAGCAAATCATTGGAGTGGATAATCTGTATTCTCCGGACAATGTGGAACTTGTTCACCATGTTCACCAGGCACTCAAAGCACATAAAATATTCCAGAGAGACGTAGACTACGTAGTTCAAAATGGCGAAGTATTAATCGTAGATGAATTCACCGGTCGCCTAATGCCCGGTAGACGCTACTCAGATGGATTACACCAAGCACTCGAAGCAAAAGAAAAAGTAACAATCGCTCGGGAATCACAAACACTTGCCTCTATTACATTCCAAAATTATTTTAGAATTTATGGAAAGCTTTCCGGTATGACTGGAACGGCTGATACTGAAGCAGAAGAGTTTGCAAAAATCTATAAATTAGATGTAATTGTAATTCCACCTAATATAAAAATGAAGAGACTCGATCATGCAGATAGAGTCTATCGAACAGAAAGAGAAAAGTTCAATGCAATCGTAAACGAGATAAAAGATTTGCATTCAAAAAAACAACCAATCCTAGTTGGAACTATTTCGATTGAAAAATCAGAATTACTTTCTAACAAGCTTAGAGCAGTAGGACTACCGCATAACGTTTTAAATGCTAAGTTCCATGAGAAAGAAGCTGAGATTATAGCTAACGCCGGTAAGCCGGGAGCAATAACCATTGCAACGAACATGGCGGGACGCGGAACTGATATTGTTCTAGGTGGATCACAAAAGCATAAAGAGCTAATGGAAAAATGGACAGAGAACGATTCTGAAATTGAAGAATTTAAAACTGCTATTAAGAAAAAAGACTTTGATTCAGCAAGAGCGATTGCGGAAGAATTTGCCCAACACGGAAAGAAAAAGAAAGCAAGAGAAATCTTAGAAGATGCTTTGAACTGGGAAAAATCTCACCAAGATGTATTAAACGCTGGCGGCTTACACATATTAGGCACAGAAAGACACGAAGCCCGTCGTATTGACAATCAGTTGCGCGGTAGATCGGGACGCCAGGGAGATCCGGGCTCTAGTAGATTTTATCTTTCATTAGAAGATGACTTGATGCGAATCTTTGGCTCAGACAGAATTTCTTCTATCATGCAAAAACTTGGGATGGAGGAAGGTCAAGAGATTGAGCACAAGATGGTTAGCAATGCAATTGCCCGCTCTCAAAAAAGAGTTGAGGGGCATAACTTTGATATCCGAAAACATTTATTAGAATATGATGATGTAATGAACGCTCAGCGGATATTCATCTATAACCTCAGAAATGATGTTTTAAATGAAGAAGCCAATATGGAAGAGCTAGTCGAAGATTGGATCAAAGAAACAGTTGATCTACAAATTGATACACATTGCGAAGGAAAAAACCCAACCTCTTGGGATTATCTTTCTTTAAATGAGTGGCTAACAACGATGAATGTTTCTATTCGAATCAAAGAAGAAAACTTTCCTCGCTCCAATGATGTTCGCGATAAACTAAGAGAGACATTGAATTCAGAGTTTATTTCTGTTTACAAAAATAAAATTTCCAAAGTAGGAAAAGAAGTCTGGCAATATCTTGAGAGAAGTATCCTATTAGATATTTTGGATCATCGCTGGAAAGAACATTTATATGTAATGGATCATTTGCGCGATGGAATCTGGACTGTTGGTTACGGAGAAAAAAATCCACTCGTAGAATACAAAATCCAGGGCTTTAAAATTTTCGCAACGATGGTAGACAATCTCAAGGCAGAAATTTTAAGCTTCTTAATGAAAGTAGAAGTAGCAGAAGATACAAAGATCGAAGAGAAAGAAGTTGAATACAAGAAAGTCGGACAGGAAACTACTGACATTGATTTGTTTAACATGAACGGAAATCAAAACGATTTACTTCATATCAGCAACAAACGTAAGATCGACACGAATACTTCTTCTACAAGTTCCGGCGGCTCTTCTTCAAGAAAGAGCAGTAGACGAAAACGATAGATGATACTTGATGGGATTCTAAAAAACATAAAGACAGGAGACTCTTCCTGTCCATACTGCAAAGGAGTCGGAATCGTTTTAGATGAAATGATAACTGGCTCTCGCACCGGCTCATTGGGATTATGCTCTTGTGTTACAGAACATTGCGTCAAGTGTCCCGCGAAAGCAAAAGCTCCCTATTTAGTTTACGAAGAATCCTTAAACAAAATGATTCCTTGCTTCTGTCAAGAGGCGAGGCTAACAAGAAATAGACTCGACAAAATCATTGATGCATCGAATATACCTCCGCGTTATAAATATCGTTTTCTCAATTCTATGGATGTTTCGGGGAATAATATGATTTCTCTTTTCGTTGCACATGATTGGGCAAATGAGTTAATAAATAACTGGGACAATCCTGCACACTGGAAAGATAAACCAAAACAGGGAATGTATCTTTCAGGAGGAACCGGTTCAGGCAAAACATTATTAGCCTGCATTATTCTAAACGAATTAATCTTTCGCTATGGGGTAAAATGCCGTTATGCTAAGATCAGTAAAGACTTCCTAAACGCATTAAAAGACACTTACCAAAAGGACAGCGAATACCACGGACAGGAAAGAAGTATAGAAATGGAATTCGCAGACATCGATGTTTTAGTCATAGATGACTTCGGTGTTCAAAAAGACTCTGACTGGGTAAATTCCAAACTTTACGATTTAATTGATTCAAGATATGAAAAAGAAAAAATCACTCTGCTTACTTCTAATTCCCCCCTCAGTGATTGGAAAGAAAAAGGAGAAGGAAGAGTCTACTCTAGATTATGCGAAATGACTCACGAAATAAAATTAGAATGTCCCGACTACCGATTGAAATTTCAAATGAGCACATCTGGATGACGCTTGTCAGAGTTAAATTCACATAAATCACTAATATCTATTGGATCAAATCTAGGTGATAGATTACAATACATCCAACAATCAATCAGAGAAATCGAAAGCATTCCAACAAAGATAATTGCTAAGTCTCGCATTCTAGAAACAAAAGCTTTAGAAATAACAGATCAACCCGATTTCTTAAACTGTATTTTATTGATTGAAACAAATCTTTCCCCACTTGCCCTATTAGACCAACTACAGCTAATCGAGAGTAAACTCGGAAGAATTAAGCGATACGATAAAGGACCAAGAGAAATTGATTTAGATATTTTGACCTACGATGAATTGGTGATTACTAACGAGCGATTAACGCTACCACATCATTCCATAGAGACCAGACCTTTTATTAAAGAGTTGATGAATGAATTATCTTAGGGTAGGGTTTAAACCCTACTCTAAGATAATTCATTCCACGACAAAATAGAATGTAGAGCCTTTGCCTTCTTCGCTTTCTGCCCAGATTTGACCATTGTGCTTATCAATAATACGACTAACAAAGGCTAACCCTATACCAGCACCTTCAAATTCATCACTCGAATGAAAGCGTTGAAATGGTTCGAATAGTCTTTCTGCGTATTGCATATTAAAGCCAGCACCATTGTCACGAACAAAAACGATTACCCTTCCATCTTTTGTAAAGCATCCTACTTCAATTTTGGCATACTGTCGGTGTTTGGTAAATTTAATTGCATTGTCTAAAAGATTATTCATCACAATACGCATTAGATCCGGATCAGCATAAATACTCATTCCTGTTTGAAGATTTAGTTCTAGGTCATTAGATGAGTTTGATTGATTGATTTCATTTACAATCTCTTTGCAAAGAGAAGTAAGATTAATAGAATGAAGGTCTAGTTCTGTTCTTGTAATTTTTGCAAGACTTAATAGGTCTTCAATCTGTGAATTGATGTTCGCTGCTGCATTCTTAATTTTCTCTAAATAAGATATTTCTATTTCATCTAATTTTTGATTGACTCGATCACCTAACGCTTTCACAAATCCATTGATAGCTCTAAGAGGTGCTTGTGAATCTTCTGAAACTGAAAAACGAAATGCATTTAACTCACTATTCATAATTTCTAATTGCTTTGTTCTATCGCGAACAGTAGCTTCAAGTTCTACATTTAAACTTCTAATCGCTTCTTCGGCTTTTTTGCGCTCGGTAATATCGATAACGACAAGCTGAACAGCAATTTTACCGCTATAATCAAGTTTTATTCCAGAAACTTCCACGTCGATAGGCGTGCCATCTAGCTTGATAAACTTCTCCTCAATCGGAACTAATTGTCTTTCATCTGTAAGAAGACTTTTAATTCGAGATACCACAAGCTCTCTATATTCGGGGTGGACAAATCGCATTACGCTCTGCCCAATAACGTCTTCCGGATAATTTCCGCCTAGAAGTTGAATACCTGCACTATTGGCAAATACGCATTTACCTTCCATATGAACAAAAATTCCGAAAGGCGATAATTCTACTAAGCTTCTATATCTCTCTTCGCCTATACGCAGTTGCTCTTCCATATTTCTGCGCTCGGTAACATCTCTCATAGATACAAGAAATACTGCTTCTTCTTCCCAAATAGTTTCCACAACTCTCATTTCAACAATTAAGTTTATAGAATTTCTGGCAGGTATAATGATTTCTGCGACTTCATCACATAACATTGGATAACCCAATGGTTGACCGATTAGCTTTTCTTTAGATTTATGAAACAGATACTCGGCGGCTGGATTTGCAAAGCGGATAATACCATTTTGACTTACAATCAAAATAGAAATTGAATTATGAATAATTATTTTTTGAAAACGAAGTTCACTAGATACTAGTTCTTTTCGGAGAGCTTTGATAATTTCTTCTTTGTGATTTTCGCTTTGTTTATCCATAGACCTTTTCTAATTCAAATGTCTGCAAAAGTTTATTCTTATTATTAAAATTGCCAATTAGGCGAATCGGCTTTCCTGGACTTTCTTTTATTAGGGTTGGAGTTACAAGAATCTTAGATTCCTCTGCGAGAAAAGGCTCTTCTAATACATCTACTATAAAGATTTCGTAATTGGACTGGATTTCCTCCTCACAAAATGCTTTCGTATCCGTTATAGCATTTTCTGAGGATTTAGTTCCACTAGTAACATAGAGATAAAAAACGAATTTTTCCATTGCCTAAATACAGAAATTCAGCTTCCTTGCATTCCGCAAGATTTTTTTAAAGAAAAGAATCAAGGTTTGAATTCAAATTCTTTCATTCTTTCTTCTGTGATGCCGATTAGGTCGTGTTTGATAATAAAACTATCACCCCGAAAGTCCTTATCAATATTTAGTCGCACAACCCGATACCAGAATTCTTTTGGTTTTATTGTAAAAGCGTGATTGATACAAAGGCATTTAAACTTAAATCCTAAAGAATACTGAGGAGGCTGAACGTTATGCGGGGAGGCAAAGAAAAAAATAGGCTTATCTGTGTTATTCTGCATTCCTAGAACAAATTCTTTATAACGACCCGATTGAACAACTATAGTTGATTCAGGAATTTCTGTCGAGGCCGGCGAAGAATCAATCGACGAAACGGATTGAGTATCCCAAACATTATAGGCAATTTGAGATTTTACTTCATAGATTTTCATCTCTGCTGGAATGTCTATATAATTCCAATCAATCTTCGCTTTTATAAATTCGGATTTTTTTCCTTCTTGGGGAATATTGTTATTAACCGTTTCCTTGTCCTTACAATGGACAAGAAAGCAGAAAATAAAACAAAGGCTAAAGAAGTAAAATTTCCGTTTCATAAATGTAAATCAATAAAAGGAGAATATTTCAGAGCATATAAGCAACCGAAAAATTTACTGACTTACCGTTTCTGCGTCACTAATGGCATTCACGTCATTTACATTTGCCACAGGCTTAGGAACAGGTTTTAATAAATCTAAGAGTCCATCACTTGCAATTTGAAGAATTTGGATTTTTTCTTTTAATTTGGTTGAGTCATAGTTTCGATCTGCCAGAACATAGTATTCAGCCATTAATTCACTATAAGCCGATTGCAAATGGAAAATAGATTTCTCCATCGACTCAGAAGAAGCAATTTTTCTTTTCCTGTAGAGCGCGATTAAATACTTGTATAATAAGGTCAGAAAGTAGAAGGAATAAACTGGAACAAGAATGAGTAGAGCTGAAATGAAAGTTCTATCCATTGAATCGCTGAATCGCTTCTTATTCACGATGCCGACTTTAGCAATAACAAAGTAAATTCCAACGGATGCAAGAACTGCAAAGAGTAAATTTACTTTGGATGTGGAGGGAGATACACTATTGATTAAAATCAAGATGATGATAGATAGAAATAATAGAACAAAAACTTCTAATGGAATAATTTGTATGACTCTTTCTACAAAATCATATAATCGGGAATAGTTTTTCAATAAGGACTTGAAATACTTTTCAAAATTATGGTAATCACTCTGGAGAATCGATAAAAAATCTTTTACTGGCGACATCATGAAATCCCTTACTTTTCTTACTAATATATTCGGTCGAGTCTCCAAAAAGTATAATTCATTAAGTTTCCTTTGGAAAATTATTTGCATTTATACACTACTTGCCATTCCTTTTCTTTATAATCATGAAGATCATCTGCCATTTTTCGTCATTTTGATCTTAATCACCACCACCCTTATCGTTTCTCTCCTTACTTTCTTTTTGAGCATCCTCGCGCTAAAGCATTTGTTTAAAAAAGATTTTATACTTTGGCAAGAGCTTCTTTTCTTAGCAACGATCGTTGGCACAGTGTATGGTTTTGGTTTCTTTGAAAATCAGGCAGGTATTATCTTTTTAGTCTTCGTTTTATTGTTCTTTTTATTTTACCGAATCATTCGAGCTGTCGTTTACTATCGCATCCTTCTTGTTGCAATGACCATTTTCGTAAATGGACTTTTAACCTTTAAGTATTTACAATTTTCTGAAATGTATCTATTCAATCGATCTTTCGAAAATAAATATGATACGCAGGAAAAAGACCTGACTCAGTGGTCTTATGATGAGCCAACGCGGACTTTAAAAAATGAATCTCTTTCTTTAAGTCTAAAACTTCCGAAAGACTATTTCTTTCATAATCCAAAGACACTGACCATGAAAGAAAAAACAGGATCGGGGCAAATCGCTGGTATCCTGTCATCCGCAGAAACAGATCCAAATCGTTATCCACTCGTCCGATTGTTTTTTATTCCTCAGTTAATCAAAGTAGACCCAAATACAATCAAAGAAGAATACATCTCCATTTTAGATTTTGAAAAACACCAGGGCAATAGGGAAGAAATTAAAAACCTGGGCGAACACTTACATCCAGAAAAGAAATGGCAGGGAAATTTTTGGACGTTCTATGATATTATTCGCCCGCGCTATTCAAAGACCGGCTTTTATATTTATCCACTCAAAGATGAAAGCTATATGATTATTGATATAACAGAAAACTTAATAGAAAATCAATTTCACGAAAACGAAATTGAAGAAATATTAAAGAGCATTCAACAAAATTAATTCTATGATGATTTCTCTACCTGCTTTAGGATATAATGAATTTTTCAGAAATGAGTTTTCGAAAATAGAGAATACTTCCTATTTGCCTGCAAGAATCATATCAGAACATAAAGGCATTTATCGTGTTCAAGATGATCAGGGTGAATACCTGGGAGAAATTTCAGGCAAGTTACGATATACAGCGATTAACCGCCAAGACTTTCCCGTTGTAGGAGACTGGGTCGCGATACAAAGATTGGAAGGAGAAGGAAAGTGTATTATTCATGTAATCCTTCCAAGAAAAACAAAGCTTTCTCGTAAATCACCCGGTAAAACAATCGAAGAACAAATCCTTTGCAGCAATATCGACTATATATTCATTGTGCAACCAATGGATGCAACGTTTAATGTGAATAGAATTGAGAGATATCTTAGTATCAGTTGGGAGAGTGGTGCAATTCCCGTTGTGATTCTTAGCAAGAAAGATTTGTGTGAGTCTCCCGAATCCATTCTATTAGAAGCTGAATCTGCTGCGATAGGAGCAAAAGTTCATGCAATCAGTTCCCTCGAAGAAGACAGTTTAGGAATAATCAAAACCTATTTAACTTCCGGCAATACAATCGCTTTTATCGGACATTCAGGAGCAGGCAAATCAACTCTCATAAATAAATTAAGCAGAAGAGAGTTACAAAAAACAAATGAGATACGGGAAGCTGATTCGAGAGGAAAACACACTACAACTCATAGAGAATTATTCGTATTAGACAATGGATTATTGATTGATACACCCGGACTAAGAGAAATTCAACTCTGGGGAGATGAGTCTATGTTACAAGAAACATTTGCCGACATAGACTCATTATCCGCTCTTTGCAAATTCGTAGACTGCAAGCATGAATCTGAACCCGGCTGTAAAATTAAAGAGGCAATCGCAAACGGAGAAATTTCTGAAGAAAGGTTTGCAAATTATGAAAAAATGAAGCGTGAGTTAGAATACTTAGAATCCAGAGTAGACGAATCTGCTATGCTACAAAGAAAACAAAAAGAGCGCAAATTTCATAAAACTTTCAGAGAAGTTTTGAAACAGAAATACGATAATCGATAAATTAAAATCTATATTCTAACTTTACGGATAACGTATCAGTAAACGCAGAAGCTCTTAAAGAAAGATTGTCTTTAGGGCGAAAGATCACAACATCAAAAAGATTTAACAAATAAATTCCAGCTAAAACTCCACCGGCAATTTCTGCTCGGTGAAGAGCACGATCTACTTCGCTTTTCTGAGAATGCATTGCTGACCTAGCAAGAAATTGGGAAGACGAATCACGAGAATACAAAGCAAACAAATAAGTATTAGCCTTGTAATCATAATCATGACTTTCTGCTTTAAACTCTTTGTATTGATAAGCAGAAAAACCAATGCCGCCTAAGAAAAATAAAAAGTAAGCTGTGCCGGCAATTTGGCGGTTTTGATACATTTGCCCCCAACCCGGAAGAATAAGAGATCTGAGAACTGCTTTACCGAGAGTAATATTACGACGTCCACCGACGGGATCTAAAACAGGTGCACCAGGAGAAACATCCAAAACATCACCACTACCAGATTCTTTTAGAAGTTGATTGATTTCTGCTTGCGTTAAGTCCTTGTAGGATATCTTGAGAATTTCTTTTTTGGAGAAAACTTCTGGCTCTTTCGCATCTTTCTCTTCGAAAACCATGCTCAACTTATCCTGGCTTACAATTCTTCCTTTCTTAACATTCCCATTTCGTAAGATGATTGTTTCAGAAAAAAGATTCAAAGAAAAGAAAAAAAGGAAAACAAAAAATACGATACCATTATTAAAATAATTCCAATTGTTTTTCATACTTTGTCCAAGGCAAGATTTAGACAGTTATTATTAGGAAACAATGTAAATTGTCAATGAATTATTATGAGGAAAAGGAAAGGGAGAAGGCTGTGTGTGTAGGGACTTGATTCATCAACTCCTACACACGCAGCACTATAATAGAAAAATTAAACTTCTGTGCTAATAGTTGCAGATTGTTTGATAGCAAACAAAACTACAGCGGAGCCAATTGCACCAGCGAGAACAACAACAACTAAACCTTCGACAGAGAAAATCGAAACATTTCCACCTGCATGTCTTCCATATCCCATGAAAAATAACATAGGAACAGAAAGAAAAGTATTGATTCTAGAAAACAGAAGCGCTTTTTTAGGGATAGATGGATCTGCCGGATTACCACTCTTAACCCCGTTGATAATTTTTCTTTGGTTAGGCCAGATTACGAACCAAACATTAAACCACATGATTGTTCCAAGGAGCATCCCTAATAAAATCCAGATAGTCCAATTCGGAGATTGCACTCTCATGTGACCCATTTCAAAAAAAACAGCATAGTAAGTTAAGCCCGATAAGAAAGTGAACATAGCCGCCCATCTAAACCAAAAAAGAACGCGAGGCATTAATTCAGGTGTGAGAACTTTTTTTACTCCTGCATCAAGTTTTCCCTGTAAAGGAACATTGACAAGATTTAGAAAATAAAGAAGCCCGATCCAACAAACGCCGGAAACGTAATGAATCCAACGAATTCCATACAACAATAGTGCATTTTCTTCCATTTTTTACTCCAAGATATTTTATATATAGTTTATTTTATACTTAATTAGAATGATTCTAGATTTGACAAGTTTAAAAAAGGGTCTACTTTTCATTCGTAGGAAAAATTTAAGTGCCTGTTCCTTGCGTTCTATTACTCTTCTGGTCATAGTGTAAGACGTTGCACTCTCTATATTCCCATTCGATAGCTTTGTTACAAGTCCTACTGGTCTTCGTTTGATTGGTCTGGGCGTTCGGCGAGTCAAGTGGATAAGTATAATTAATCGCAGTAAGAGAAGATACTCCGCGTATACCGCCGGCAGGCTCTCGCTATGGTCATGTTTTTTCCAACTGATAAAAAAACATGACCCCGCTTCGATCCTTAACGCGGGGGCTTGTTTATTGTGTTTGTCTTTTGCCGTTATTACTTTTTATATGGAAAGTTACGAATATAATTATTTTCCATTTAATTCCTAACATCACTTATCATACCAGTTAATATAAGGCAATGACTGGTAGGCGCACTCATAATTGTGCTATGTATTAATACTTCTCTAAGAATTATTGTAATGTTATTCAAATTAGAAATTTTCTCAATGTATGGTTTGAATATTTCCTGCAAGTAATTCGGTTTACTTTCCCCTTGATAAAACTTTAAGCACGCATAGATTTTATAATATTTAATACCGTAGACTTCAAATTCGTAGTCTTCATAGTAATCATCCATCCATATCCATAAATGCGATCTAAAAAAATTCACCTTTCTCTTGAAACTATTCCAACCATCCTCTTCTTTATCGGGAGTATACTGAAAAGGAAGACCTTCTTCTATTTTCCAATCAAATTGACTGAATGGCTTATTTCCATGACTAATTAATAATGTTTGACGAGAACTGCAATTGAGGATAATGAATAGTATGATTAAACTTATAAATTCTTTCAATTGAGTTTTCTTTCCAGTAATCTGCATCCCACTTCTCCCATACTTCTATCTCCTTCTATCCCACAAATTAAAAGCTTAAAGCAAAATCGGATTGCCTCTCTTTCATAAAAAGGTGTTTTGAAGTAAACGGAGTAAAATGTATAACTTTTGTTTGATAGGGCTTTAATCCCGTTAGGTTTACTCAATAGTATTTAATATTTCAATTAATTCTTTATCTGTGACAGAGTCTTTTGCCTTTCTTAAAAGAGTTAATTTGGTCTACAGAATTTTTTAAATCTTTAAGAAGGTCA